>Ga0208788_1000267_pt1 | contig 26651 bp, 25 predicted proteins | sample Wag4_2014_7_11_3_FD_187363 | JGI IMG/M metagenome (GOLD analysis project Ga0208788, IMG submission 187363) | Fresh water mixed with fracking chemicals microbial communities from Ohio, USA - Utica-2 Time Series FC 2014_7_11 (SPAdes) (version 2) ...
CTCGGTGAGCAAACGTCGCGCAGTCTCGTGCTCAAAATGCCAGGCTGCCCGTCCGCGCCAAGTAAGATGGCCAGTGCGTTCGCGCAATTCAGCGCCGATCTCGCCGAGCCATTCCTCGGGTATGAGTAACTCGGCGGGTTGTAGGCGTTCGAGTTCAGCGATTAGCGCCGCGTTACCAACCCCCTCGAGCACCGAGAAGCGCCCAGCACCGAGATCGAGCCAGGCGAGCCCGAAGCCATCGCCCGAGAGCAACACGGCAGCGACGAGTGTTTCGCGTCGCTCATCGAGCAGTGCCGCATCGGTAACGGTGCCGGGTGTGATGATGCGCACAACGGCGCGCTCAACTGGGCCTTTGCTTTTGGCCGGATCGCCGATCTGTTCGCAGATCGCAACCGACTCCCCTTTACGTACGAGGCGCGCGAGATAGTTCTCCGCGCTGTGATAAGGCACACCCGCCATCGGGATCGGTGCGCCTGCCGATTGCCCACGCGCGGTGAGGGTGATGTCGAGAAGTTGCGCCGCGCGCTTGGCGTCGTCGTAAAAAAGTTCGTAGAAATCGCCCATGCGATAGAACAGCAACACGTCGGGGTGCTGCGCTTTCAGGCGCAGGTATTGCTGCATCACGGGCGTATGTTCGGCGCTCATCGCGCCATTATCGTCCATGCGATACTGCCTCTGCATGGAACCTCATCGCCATCATCGATCGGTTGAGCGCTCGCTTGATCCGGCGCTCGATCGTCTCATTCGACGCTTGCTCGCAGATCAGTTGACCGTGGCAACGGCCGAGTCTTGCACCGGTGGCTGGCTCGCCAAGGTGCTGACCGATCGAGCGGGCTCCTCAGCTTGGCTGCTCGCGGGTTGGGTGGTTTACAGCAACGAGTCCAAGCAGCGCGAGCTTGCGGTGCCTGCGCGCTTGTTGCGCGAGCACGGTGCGGTGAGCGAAGAGGTCGTAGCGGCGCTCGCAAAGGGCGCCCAGCGACAGAGCGGTGCGGATTTGTCGGTAGCCATCAGCGGCATCGCGGGGCCAAGTGGTGCTGTGCCCGGCAAGCCCGTCGGCACGGTGTGCTTTGGCTTTGCCCGCAAGCACGGGCGTGGCTCAGTGATTGAGACGGTCACCAAACGTTTTCGCGGTGACCGTGATACCGTTCGGCGCGCGTCGGTGCGTTATGCGCTCACGGGTTTATACAGTATGGCCTCCAAAGGCTCCCTGTATAGCCAGTGAACGCCTTCTGAAATAACGCGCTTTACCTAGTTTTTCGGCTTATTCCACGCAGTTTGCTGTGGGATAATTTCGCTCAAGTTTCACCCTTTCCCGCCAACCTTTTTTCGGGGATCTCATGGACGACAATCGTAAAAAAGCCCTCTCTGCGGCACTCGGTCAAATCGAAAAACAATTCGGCAAGGGCTCGGTCATGCGTCTGGGCGACGCATCCGCTTCCTACGATGTCGAAGCCGTCTCGACTGGCTCGCTCGGTCTAGACATTGCGCTTGGCATCGGCGGTTTGCCGCGCGGCCGCGTCGTTGAGATCTACGGTCCTGAGTCCTCCGGTAAAACCACGCTCACGCTCGAAGTCATCGCCGAGATCCAGCGCAATGGCGGCACGGCGGCCTTCGTCGACGCTGAGCATGCACTCGATCCGGTCTACGCCGAAAAACTCGGCGTCAACGTCAACGACTTGTTGGTGTCTCAGCCGGATACCGGCGAGCAGGCTCTCGAGATCACCGACATGCTCGTCCGCTCCGGCGCTGTCGATATCGTGGTCGTCGACTCGGTCGCGGCCTTGACCCCGAAAGCAGAAATCGAAGGTGAGATGGGCGAGTTGCAGGTCGGTCTGCATGCGCGCCTCATGTCGCAAGCGCTGCGCAAACTCACGGGCAACATCAAGCGCTCGAACACCATCGTCATCTTCATCAACCAGATTCGCCTCAAGATCGGTGTGATGTTCGGTAACCCCGAAACCACCACTGGCGGTAACGCGCTGAAGTTCTACTCGTCGGTCCGTCTCGACATCCGCCGCATCGGCGCGATCAAGAACGGCGAAGAGGTCATCGGCAACCAAACGCGCGTCAAGGTGGTGAAGAACAAGGTCGCGCCGCCGTTCCGCGAAGCCGAATTCGAAATCATGTACGGCGAGGGCATCTCGCGCGAAGGCGAAATCATCGAGCTCGGTGTTGCTCAGAATCTCATCGAGAAGTCCGGTTCTTGGTACGCCTATAAGGGCGAGCGCATCGGCCAGGGCAAGGAGAATGCCCGCGAGTTCCTGAAGACCCACCCGGACATCGCCCGCGACGTCGAAGCGCAGATTCGCGCCAAGTTGCTCGTGAAGCCCGGTAAGGCAGGCGCAGCCGAGGCTCCCGAGAAAGACTGATCGCTTACCGGGTTTGAGCCCCTCGTGATCTCACGCGCCGGCTTTCGTAACGCCGCGCCGGAACACCCGGAGAGTCCGGAGTCCGCGCGGCGTTATGCATTGGGGCTGCTCGCTCGCCGCGACTTCGGTTCCGCCGAGCTCCTCACCAAGCTCACCGTGAAGGGCTACACCCCCGAGGCTGCCGCCGAGGCGGTCGCCGCGCTGCAAGAAGAGCGGCTTCTAGACGACGCTCGCAGCCTCGAAGCCTTCGTCCGCGCCCATGCGGCGCGCGGGCAGGGGCCGATGCGAATCCGCCAGGAACTCACGGGGCGCGGTTTCCCCGCAGCCGATATCGAGGCAGCCCTTGAATCGGGGCCGGATTTCGTCGCGCTGTGCCGCGAAGTCCGGCAACGTAAGTTCGGCGCGAGGTCGCCCGGCAGCTGGGCGGAGAAGGGCAAGCAAGCGAGATTTTTGCAGTATCGGGGCTTTTCATCGGATCATATCCGGCTGGCACTGGGCCAGGACCCCGAAGACCCCTGAAATACCTCGCATGACTCCGCCGACCCCGCAGGGCAAGCCGCCCTATATGAGCGCCGCCGATGTGCGCCGCGCCTTCCTCGAATTCTTCCAGAGCCGTGGCCACGCCATCGTCGCCTCGAGCTCGCTGGTGCCGGGCAACGACCCGACGCTGCTCTTCACCAATGCCGGCATGGTGCAGTTCAAAGATGTCTTCCTCGGCAAAGACAAGCGTGACTATGTGCGCGCCACTTCGTCGCAGCGCTGCGTGCGCGCGGGTGGCAAGCACAACGATCTCGAGAATGTGGGTTACACCGCGCGTCACCACACCTTCTTCGAGATGCTCGGCAATTTCTCCTTCGGTGACTATTTCAAGCGCGATGCGATTCATCACGCCTGGGACTTTGTCACCGGCACGTTGAAGCTCGATCCGAATCGGCTTTGGGTCACGGTCTTCAAAGAAGATGATGAGGCTGCCGATATTTGGCTCAAAGAAATCGGTATCTCGCCGCAGCGCTTCACGCGCATGGGAGAGAAGTCGAACTTCTGGGCCATGGGCGATACGGGCCCTTGTGGTCCCTGCACCGAGATCTTCTATGATCACGGCGAACATATTCCAGGTGGTCCGCCGGGTTCGCCCGATGAAGATGGCGATCGTTACGTCGAGATCTGGAATCTCGTGTTCATGCAGTACGATCGCGCGCCCGATGGCACGTTAACGCCGCTGCCGAAGCCTTCTGTCGACACGGGCGCCGGCCTTGAGCGTCTCTCGGCGGTGATGCAGGGCGTCACCAACAACTACGACATCGATCTCTTTCGCAAGATCGTGCAGGCAGCCGCGGCGCTCGCGGGCACGGACGATCTCGCCAATCCTTCTTTGCGCGTCATCGCAGACCATATCCGCGCTTGTACCTTCCTCATCGTCGATGGCGTGCTGCCCTCGAACGAAGGGCGTGGTTATGTATTGCGCCGCATCATTCGCCGTGCGATTCGTCACGGCCATAAGCTCGGCATCAATGGCGCGTTCTTCCACAAACTCGTCTCGGTGCTCGAAGAGCAGATGGGCGAGGCTTACCCCGAGCTGCGTAAAGGCGCTGCGCAAGCCACGCGCGTACTGCTGCAAGAAGAAGAGCGTTTTGCTGAAACCTTGACGACCGGCATGAGCCTGCTCACTGCAGCGCTCGATGGCCTCAAGGGTGAGGGCGCCAAGGGCAAGATGCTCGATGGCGAGACGGTCTTTCGTCTGTACGACACCTATGGATTCCCTGCCGATCTCACGGCCGATGTGGCGCGCGAGCGCGGCTACAGCATCGACAGCGCAGGCTTTGAAGCCGCGATGGAAGCGCAGCGCGAGCGCGCACGTGCCGCGAGTCGCTTTGGCGTCGATTTGCGTGCCGGCACCCAGCTCGATATCCAAACGAGCTTCTGCGGTTATAACGCGCTAGAGGGCGAGGCGAAGGTCATCGCTCTGCTGCGCGGCGGTGAGCGCGTGAGCGAACTGCGTCCTGGCGAGATCGGCGAAGTCATCCTCGAGAGCACACCGTTCTACGCCGAATCGGGCGGCCAGGTGGGTGATGCTGGCGAGTTGCGCTCGGTGTCCGGCGCGGCAGTACATTTTTTGGTCGAAGATACGCAGAAGCGCGGTTCGGCGGGTGCTCATTCGCATGTCGGCAAGCTCTCAGCAGACTCGGCTGCGCTGCGCGAAGGCGTGATCTTGCGCGCAAGTGTCGATGCGCGGCTGCGTGGCGCGACGGCGCTCAATCACTCGGCGACGCACTTGTTGCATGCCGCTTTGCGTGAAGAGCTTGGCGATCACGTGCAGCAGAAGGGTTCGCTCGTTGCGCCCGATCGTTTGCGATTCGACTTCGCGCATTTCGAGGCCGTGAGCAGCGAGCAGTTGCAGCGCATCGAGCGTCGCGTGAACGAACAGATCCGTCTCAATGCGAAGGCGGAGACGCGCGAGATGTCTTACGACGAGGCGGTCGCCGAAGGCGCGATGGCGCTCTTTGGTGAGAAATACGGCTCGAGCGTTCGCGTGCTGCGTATCGGTGATTTTTCAATGGAGCTCTGTGGCGGCACGCACGTCGGTCGTGCGGGCGACATCGGTCTCTTCAAAGTCATCGCCGAGAGCGGCGTGGCTGCGGGCGTGCGGCGCATCGAAGCGGTCACGGGCGAGGGTGCTTTGCGTCAGGTCGAGGCGCAGGAATCTGCAGTGCGTGAAGTGGCAGGCCTTCTGCGCGGTACGCGCGATGAGATCGCTCAGAAGGTGCGTGACGCACTCGATCGCATTCGCCAGCTCGAGAAAGAAAATCGTCAGCTGCGTGACAAGCTCGCTTCGGGTCAGGGCACTGACCTTGCCGCCTCAGCGGTCGAGGTGGCAGGTCTTCAGGTCGTGGCGACGCAGGTCGATGGCGCCGATGCCAATGCGCTGCGTACGGCAGTGGATGGCCTCAAAGATCGTCTGAAGCAAGCCGTTATCGTGCTCGCCTCCGTGACAGCGGAGGGCAAAGTCGTACTCGTCGCTGGTGTCACCGCTGGCGAGACAGGCCGCATCAAAGCCGGTGAAATCGTCGGGCACGTGGCCTCGCAAGTGGGTGGCCGCGGTGGCGGCCGACCGGATTTTGCGCAAGCCGGTGGTACGGATGCGACGAAGTTGGCCGAGGCGTTAGGCGGCGTCGTGGCGTTCGTCCGTCAAAAATTGGCGGGTTGATCTTGCGAGGCTGACAGTTAACCGTCAGGTGGGGCGGACGTTCTGGACGCCCCCGCCAAATTTATCTATTGTTGGGTCCAAAGCGCCCACTCTCATGGAAGAGTTGCGCGCCGGTCGGGGCTTTCACAGGGGGTGGGGTCTCGGCACCGGCGGCCTGCAACAGAGGCGCTTGCGGGGTTCAAATATGCTGATACTCACAAGACGGGTTGGGGAAACCGTCATGATCGGCGAAGAAGTGTCGGTCACGGTGCTAGGCGTCAAGGGCAATCAGGTGCGCGTGGGCATCAACGCGCCGAAGAATGTCGCCGTCCACCGTGAAGAGATCTTCGATCGCATCAAATCCGAAGACGGTACTTCCGATCAGGACGAAGCGCAGCAGGGTATGCGGGCTTAACGGCCCGCCGACCATCTGCTTTGACCTGCCACTGCCCGGGGCCGTATCATCGCGGCCCCGCGAGCGGAGAGATGGCCGAGTGGTCGAAGGCGCGCCCCTGCTAAGGGCGTAAGGGCCAAAAGCCCTTCGAGGGTTCGAATCCCTCTCTCTCCGCCAGTTTGGTCGTAACTGGCTGATTTCGGTCGATATTCTCGCGGGCTGGAAGCAACCAGCTCGCAACATCCGCCTCAGCGCACCCTCCGATCGTCCGGATCACGGCAGTAGTAGAGACGTTTGCGCACCCGCGCTGACGTCGAAGTAGCGTCTCACAAATCGCATGACTGGCTGCGCACCAACGGGGGGTGTTGCCAATGGGTTGAATTCGTTACGCGTGGGATCGACGTCAACGCCAAAGTCGCACGTTGCGGCAACTGTATACCGCCCGGCCTCCAGGTACGCCACTCGGAATTCGGCAACTCCCTCAGGTGTTGTCGGGGTCAGTGGCAAGTAGACGATCGGATCGACCCCATCGGTTTGGTCTCCATCCATATCGTCGGGCAGCGTGTTTTCTCCCTTGAAGAAATACAACCCAGGCCCACAAGCTGTGGACGCTATTTGAAATTGGCTGGCAAGTGCCGCGACATTCACCGATCCGGCGGCAGAGCCGGTCTGTAATTGGTCGACAAGGCGTAGCGTCGGTCGCAAGATCCAGTTTCCCGCTTGACCCGGCGGAACCACCAGCGATTTGCGCAAGTCGAAGTCGATCATCAAACGGGTCGTGGATCCCTGAGCGACGGTAAATGGGCGATTAAGCTTCAGGCCCGACTCTGCACCGCTCGGAATGACCAATGGAAACTGTCGGCCGTCCCGTAGTCGGATTCGAGACCCGTCTTGTGAATTCTCTTGAACTCTAATTTTCAATCGTAGCCACGAGTACTCTCCGGGCAGTAGGGGGTTGCCTTCGAGCAGCGTGAAGCTTTTGCCATCACGGAATTCGAGAAGATTGATGCTGCGCGGCGTTTCGAAGTCGATGTTGAGGCTGTCGTTGGTCCCTCGGGGTAATTCGATACCCGTGACGACGATGATGACCTCCGCGGCGTCGTCGACGGGTGCGTCCGTAATTCCAACTGTCAAAAAACCGCTCGGCGGAGCAATCGGCGTCTCGTTGTCATTGCCGCCGCAGCCGCTCATCAACGTGATTGAGAGCAGTATCGCTAGAAAACAACGTAATCTAAAAGAATCGATATTCATGAAAAGCTCCTGTGCCGACGGTCACATTTCTTTGAGTGAATTTCCGTTGCGGTTCCAGCAAGCGACTTCGGGCGTGGACTTTTCGCATCCGCGGTATCCGTACTGCAAGCTTCGCTTTTGAAGATTGAGTACATTGAGGCCGGCTTGATAGCACTCGCAGGCCTCGTTCTCGAGCATTTCTCGGTTGAGAACGGTCAAGTAGCCGCGACTATATTCGACCATGCCGTCGCGTTGGAGGCGACCGGCCGCATTGGTAATGGCTTCGCGACGCACGCCGAGAAAATGCGACATCATTTCGTGCGTGATCTTGATGACGCGCGATGGTGATCGATCTTGTACCGATAGAATCCAGCGGCACATTCTCTGCTCGAGTCGATGGCGGCAGTTGCAGGTAACGGTTTGCGCCATCATTCGGATTTGCGAATAGGTGTACTGGAATACCGACTCCTGCATCGCTTGCGCTTCGAAGAAGCGTTGCCGCATATCATCGCGATTGATCCGCAAAGCGTGTCCGCCTTGCAATGCAACCATGCGCACCGGTCCAGGCCGTTGGTCAAACAGCGCTTCGAGGCCGATGGCGCCCTCTCGGCCGACGATCAAAAACTCAGCCGAGAAGCTGTCTTTCAATACGTAGTCCATCGATACGATGCAGCTAAGCGGAAAGAGGATGTCCGAACTCCGCTCGCCGACTTCCCGAAAAATCTCGCCGTCAGAGAGGCTGATAGGCTCCATACGCCCCGCTAACTTTTGACGGATCTCCAGCGGCAGGGCGAAAAGCAGTTCGTTTCGATCGAGTTCATTCAGCGAAACCATGTTCATCCCCAGTGTTGACAGGGATGCCAATTTACAAATCAACGTGTGGAATATCTGTTCGAAAACACACTGTTACGAAAAGAATCGGGAAATCACTTTATTTTTGGCGCAACTTCTCGAGGGTGACGGAAACACCGTTTTCTGCATCGGGGAAAAATCGCGGTGATACGGCGGCGGCTTGGCGGAAAAACCGTAGGGCGTGCTCGAGTTCTTGTTGTCGAAGGGCGTGTTCGCCGAGGCGCTGGTACGCCCATTGTTCTGATAGTCCCTCGAGGTAGGCGCCGAGTGCCGCTGCATAATCTCCATCAAGAGCGAACAGATCGCCGCGGACGATCCAAGTCGACTGGATAGGCTCGTTGATGATGGATGCGACGATCGATTTAGATTCCTTGAGTCTCCCGAGGTTCATCAATGTGCGAGCGCGATACGTCAACAACTCAACCGATGATGGATCGGATAATAGGGCGGTCTCGTAAATTGTCAGTGCACGCTCAAAGTCCTGGCGTTTCTCACACGCCAAACCCAAGCCGATCATGGCGCGTCGTTTTTCCGTCGCGAGCAAAACCGCCTGTTCGAACGCTCTCACGGCTTCTTCGTATTGCCCGGTTTCGAGTAGTAAGAAACCAAGGCTCTCGTGAACGCCGGCATTGGACGAATTCCGCTCGATAGCCATACGCCACGCTTTGATCGCCATATCGCGATTGCCGAGAGTTCGATGAAGGTTGCCCGCGCGCACTAGCGCTCGATCGTCGGACGGGTCGAGCCTCTCGGCATTGAGCAACAGATGAAATGCGTACTCGATCTTGCCGTCGCGTGCGGCAATGTCGCCTTGTGTGAGCAGGAGATTGATCCGCTCGCGACGTGCCAACGCCTCGGCATCATCGGCGATCGCGTTTGTTGACGTGACAGAATCTACGCGACTCGCGCTGTCAGCCACGTTGGGATTGGCTGCGCATCCGGCGATCACGCTCCACAGCGGCAAGGCCATCGACAACATCGTCAGTTTTTTCATCACCGTATCTCCCTGTCGTGACGGCTCAGGTCGCAAAGGCATCAATAAGGCGCAATGTCGCCGGCCCGACGGCAATGAGAAAGAAAGCCGGGAACTCGCAGAACACGAGCGGGAATATCATCTTTGTTCCAGTTTTCGCCGCGCGTTCCTCGGCGCGGTGCATGCGTTGATCGCGAAATTCTTCCGCATAAATTCGCAAGGAGTCGGCAACGCCGGTGCCGAGTTGCAACGTCTGGGTCAGCAAACTTACGAAGCCACGGATCTCGGGGAGGCCTGTTCTGACATTAAGGCTCCGCAGCGCGGTGCTGCGGTCTATCCCGGATCGGATCTCGGCATTGACCGATGCCAGCTCTGTTGCCAGGTCGGGATGCATGTGGCGGATTTCGTCTGTGACACGCTCTAGGGCAGCCGACAGACCTAGGCCCGCTTCGACACAGATCACCAGCATGTCGAGCGCGTCCGGAAAAGCATTACGCAGTCGGGCTTGTCGACGCTTCATCATCTCCCTCAACCACCAATTCGGGAGTAGGAGCGCTGATGCGCCGAGAACGGCCGATAGCAATAATCGTTGCGCGTCAGTCAGCGACGTCGGAACTTGCCAAAGCAGCCAAATGCCAATGACGGCGGTCAAGATGAAGCCCGTCTTGACGATCATAAACACCGCCGATGCGCTCGGTCGTCGATAACCGGCGATGTACATGCGTTCGGCGAGGCGAGAACGCTCGTCACCGAGTAGTGGCAGCAGACGCTCCCCCACTGGCGATAGACGGCTCAAACCCCAACGCCCCGACGACCAGGGGGTGTCGCTCTCTTCGGAGAGCGCTTCTAGGCCTCGTCGCGCCGGCTCGCGGATGTTCCAGATCCAACTCGCCGCTACATAAGCGAGGAGGAATGTGCATAGCGAAACGGCGAGTGTGATCCACACATTCAAGGTGTCCATGGAAATGTGTCCTAGATGACGATTCGAGAGATGCGACGAATCCAGACAACACCGACGGCCATCAGAACTGCGCCGCCGGAGAGGAGGAGTGGGCCACGAGGATCGTCGACTAATCGACCGAGATAGTTCGGCGATGTGAAATGGAGAACCGCTCCGAGTGCAAATGGGACGGCGATCAGAATCCACGCCGAGAGACGACCCTCGGCCGAGAGCGTTCGCAACTTCCGCTCGAAACGAAATCGCTGGCGAATGACCTCGGAAATATGATCGAGTGTCTCGGCAAGATTGCCACCGGTTTCTCTCTGCACCAGTATGGCGGTGACGAATCCACGCAACGAGACGCTCGGAACGCGATCCAGCATGGATAACAACGCGCTACGTGGGTCGTTGCCATAACTTAGATCGGCGGCCGTGATACCGAATTCGCGCGCGATCGGATCGCTCATGTTGTTCGACACGAGACGGAACGTCGATACCAACGGGTTTCCTGCGCGCAGACTACGTTTGACCATATCCACGGCATCGGCCAACTGCATCTCGATTTTCGAGACACGTCTCGTCCGCAGCCACATCAGAGCGAGAATCGGCAGGCTCGCCGCGACAGCGGCAGCGAGAACGGCGGCCCACCATGCAAGCGGCGAAGCGAACGTCGCGCCGAATACGATCGTCGCTAGAGCAATGGCGTACAGAACTATTCGATATATCGGCAGCTGGATTCCAGCCTGATCTACCAACTTGCGCAAATCCGCGAATTCGCGTCGATTTTCGACAGCCTTCTCCAAGCTCGAAAGCCTCTCGAGTCCAGGCCGTCTCAGCAGATATCGCTCGCGAGGCGTCGTCTCCGAGTCTTCCGTGGTATCCAGCATTCTTCGCATGTCTCGTGTGATCGTTCGTCGCGAGACGACCTCTGAGGTGGCTGCCCGCAAGAGCAGGAATACCGCGAGAAAGACGGAACTGAAGAAAAGGATAGAAGTAGCGTTCATCACGGCGAACCAGCAGAGGTATCAGAGAAGATGGAAATCGGTAGCTCGATGCCACGTTTGCGAATGCGGTCGTAGAATTCCGGCACGATGCCGGTTGCTGAAAACTGTCCGATCACATGACCGTGCTCGTCGACGCCCGATCGCGCAAATCTAAAGATCTCCGACATCACGATGGTGTCGGCTTCCATGCCGTTGATTTCCTGTACGCTGATCACGCGTCGACAGCCGTCTTCTTGGCGTTCCATGTGAATGATGACGTCGATGGCCGAGGCGATCTGCGTGCGCAGCGCCGCGATCGGAAATTGGATGCCTGTCATCGCGACCATCGTTTCGACTCGGCTGAGCGCGTCCCGACTCGAATTCGCATGTATGGTTGTCAATGAACCATCGTGACCGGTATTCATCGACTGGAGCATGTCGAGTGCCTCGGCGCCGCGGACTTCTCCAACCACGATACGATCGGGCCGCATGCGGAGGCTGTTTCGCACCAGATCGCGCTGCGTGATCTGACCACGCCCCTCGACATTGACCTGCCGCGTTTCGAGACGAACGACGTGAGGTTGTTGTAACTGCAACTCGGCCGAATCCTCGATCGTGATGATGCGTTCGCGTTCGGGAATGAATGCGGACATCGCATTGAGCAAAGTCGTTTTTCCGGAGCCTGTTCCGCCCGAGATCATCACGTTCAATCGAGCGAGGACGATAGCCTTCAACAACTCGACTAGGGTTGAACTGAGCGATCCGAGCCGAATCAAATCCTCCATGCGTAACGCGTCTTTACGGAATCGCCGGATGGAGAGCACCGGACCGTCGATAGCCAAGGGCGGAATGATCGCGTTGACACGAGATCCATCCTGCAATCGCGCGTCGACCATCGGAATCGACTCGTCGATACGACGTCCAACCTTCGACACAATCCGATCGATGATATTCAGCAGATGCGCATCGTCGTGAAATCGAATGGCCGTGCGCTGCAGTTTGCCGGCACGCTCCACATAAACATGATCAGACCCGTTGACGAGGATGTCGGAGATGCTCGGGTCGGCAAGAAGTGGCTCTAGTGGACCAAGACCCATGACTTCGTCCTCGATCTGACGTACGACATGACGTCGCTGTACCAGGCTGAGCGGTGCAGATTCCTCGTTGATCAGACGATTTGCGATATCCCGTATCTGGGCGCGCGCTCGCTTGTCCTCGATCATGCCGATCATCGACAAATCGAGCGTGGCTAGAACCCTCGGTAAAATGAGCTGCCTCCATTCGGCTTCTAGAGGGCTGACTTCGGATTCCGACGGATCAGATGTCATGATGTATTGGGTCATGGGTGTTTTTCGCTCCGCGAAAGTGAGTTCCACAATCGTCCGAAAGCCAACGGCTCTGCGACGATCTCTGTGCCGACGAGTGAGTTAGCGAGTCGAATGAGGCTGCGAGTGACGGCCGAGTCACGATCGGCATCGAGAATCGGCACACCGGAATCGATGCTGCGTCTTACCAGTTGGGTTGCTTCGGGGATGATTTGCAGCTCGGATAGGCCCAGAGCCTTTTTCAAAAGGTTGTCGGGCAGTACCGAGTGGAGAGAGTGCCGATTGACGATGAATCGGATAGCTTCATCGTGTAGCCCGATCGTATCGGTGAGAAAGAACCGGAGTCGCTTTGCGCATCGGACGTCGGAAAGCTCAGCTCGCAGCGTCATTAGCACGAGTTGAGATTGCGCCAGGGATTCCATGGATGTGTCATCGAGCCAGCGATTGGCGGCGATGACGATGAGGTCGTATCGGTTCTTGACGATCGCCAGAAGCTGCGAAATATCGGCGCCGCTGATTGAGCGCGGAAAGGCGCCGTCGCCAGTGGCCGAGATCAGCTGTAATCCGCTGTCGTGACGAATTCCGTAACCATCTAGGGCTGTCGCATCGAGAGTTCTGAGATTGGAAATGGCGTCGTCGATGCCGCGTGCAGGCTTCAAGCCGAGCATCGACGAAATCGGTGCATAGGCGCGATCCAGATCGATGACCAGCGTGTTCTTCTTCGCTTCGACCTGGAAGATATGCGCTAAATTACAAGCGATGAAAGAGGCGCCGACTCCGCCGGCGGCACCGAGTATCGTGATGGTCGTCGGTTCGCGACGAGGTGCCGAGTTTTCGCCTTGACGACGAAGCACGGCCAATACAGCCGCTTGCAGCTCATCCGTTGTCGGTGTCGACGTCAGTAAATCATCGGCACCAATTCGCACGAGCAGCTTGGTTGCTTCGGGTGAGTTCAGGTCCCCGCAAACGATGATGGGTGGTCTTCGCGGAACTGTCAGCGCATCGACGACGGAAAGTAGGCGCAGCGAGCGTCCCCGCGAACACAGCACGACCAGGTCTGCCTCGGCAAATGAGCGTCGCAGCGAACCATTGCTCGAATCGTCGAAGAGTAAGGTGCGCGTGTGTATCTCGCTGAGATCGCGCAACTGATCTTCCAGTCTGTTGAGATCGTCACGATTCGTTCCGACGATCAGGGCGTTCTTCAGCATGGCGGGGATCCCGTCGAGTTAACGCCCAGACTTTCGGCGATAGCCGTCGAGCTGATGGTGCCGGGTACGAACAATTCGGAGAAAAACGGAATCAATAGAGGCACCTCGATATTTTCAAGACTGACGCGGACGGAATGAATTTCAGAATAGTTTTGTGAAGGGTTGGGAATAACCTGCCCGGTGATATCGAGATAGGAAATCGATACGTTTTCGGCCGATGCGCCGAGGATCGATACGCCCGTTGATGCCGGATCTTCGAAGCGTGCAGACAATGCCGGTAGTGGATCTCCGATGGGGCAGACCGTTGCCAGCCGTGCGGCTCGACGCACGCCTTCTTCGAAAGTCATTCGTAGATAGACCAGACGCGACAAATCGATAACCATGAAAATCGTAAGCAAGAGCGTCGATGCCACGATGGCGAATTCGACGATCGTCGTCCCTCGTCCTCGAAAAGGCGTCGCTGCAAGATTGCGAGTGACCGTCATAAAGCCCTCATGACAGTTCGCGGGTTCAATGCGATAGACCCGACGGCGATGTCTTGTCCCAGGCCGAAAGCGGGTAGGAAATCTCCGATCACAGGTTCGTATGCATAGGTGATGGCCACACTGACGACACCGTTTGGTGTCACGGCGATTTGGACGTCGGACGGTGTCAGTCCGGGTACGGCAGGGGTCGTACCGACCGAGGTGGTACCGTAAACCGCGAGATTTCGCGCTTGGCTTGCGATGTTGTCGGTTAGCAGAGCAACGCCGGTCGAGCCCTGTAACGCGTTGTCTGCGACGAATCTCGCGGCCGATTGCACTCGGTGCGAGAGGCGCGAGTATTGAATGAAGGCGCGACCAAATTCACCCGCAGAGAGCGTCAGCAAAATCAGGATGGGCAGGACGATGGCCATCTCTACGACAGCGAGTCCGGTAACGTGTCGCACCCGACTCATGAGTCTCTACCCGAGAAATCGCGAAACAGCTGGATGACGTACGGCCCGCCCGTACCGGGATTTGGGCCTGGGCGACCAGCCGCCTCGCAATCGGGGATGAATTCCCCCAGTAAAGTTGATTCCTTGGCTCCGCTCGCCATTTTCTGTAACAGGAAAAAGCAGCCGGCACCGACGATGGGTAGCGCGTTTTCGTTTATCGGCGGCGAGCAATCGGCGATCGGTACGGCGACTTCACGACGTAACAGCACACCACCTCCTGCAGCAGGCAGCGGCGGAATGTCATAGCTGGCGCTGCCCTGCGCGAGTCGCGCGAGATAGTCGGTACGATTGCGTCCAGTGATCTGTGATCCGAGCGAAACAGGATCACCGCCCTGCACCACGTTGCCGTCAGTGTCGACTTTGAGTTCAGGCGATGGTTCACCGATCAAGACGTCGGGTGGAAATTTGGTGGGATCCAGTTGACCAGCCGGCACGTGAACGTTGAACCGAGTGTTGATGCCTTGGGCGACAGGGCCGATATTGCTGCCGGGTTTGATGCGAATCGTCGGCGTCGTCGGGCCCTCGTTATCGATCAGTAAGCATGAGCCGAATCCGCCGGCGAAATTGCGCCGCAGCCCGTCCTCGCTGTCTTGCGATGCATCAGGTCTCAGCAGATGGAAGTCGCCAAACTCGATGCCATCTTTGCTCTTATCTTTGTTTTTCAAAACATAAACTTGGCCCGGTACGAACCCGTGATTCGGCTCAGCCGGGGTTCCACAGACCGCGATGGGAAGCAAACTGCACAGGCGTGCCAAAGGTGCACTCGGGCCTGCGATCGCGCTCGCACCGGCAGCAAGCTCCGTGATCCCCAGCGCTCTGGCAAGACTGGTTTCGCTACCGACGTCCGATATTCGAATTCGCACATAACGCGCTGGTGAACTTCCGGGCACAAAGGGATAGGCGGTGGCGGCGAACTGCAACGCAAACCACGTGTTTTCGGGACATGACGTGCCGGCTGGCAACGCCTCGGCAAGCTCGGTGAACTGCGCCGTATTGGCGAGCATCACCTCGCGCGCAGCGTTGCATGCTTCGACAGTTGATCCGGTTTCGTCGAGTCTGCGTGCTGCTGCGAGAGACATCGCATCGACCGTGGATTGCAGTCGCGATTTCACGTATCCGAGATGACTGGCGTCGACGGCGAGGCCAACGATGCCGACGAGCGCCACGAGCGCTACCAACGTCAGCAGTACGACACTGCCACCGTTTCGGGCGCGGTTTCGAGACCGGGTTTCCCACATATCACTTCGGACCTATGCCGCCCAGCAAGAGGTCCAACAGTCCTGGGCGAGAGGCGCTCTCTCGGCTTCGTTCTCTGACCTTATCGACCGTCGTATTGGAAACCTCCGAGTCGGTTCCGCGAGGCGCGGTCGTACCATTTCTGGCGCTTGCATCGACGTCATTGATCTGCGCCGTCAAGATAGTTTTGACGCTGCGACCGTCAGCAATGGCGAGCTCGGGTGTTTGACATCCGCCGACTAGAGCGGACGTCGAGGTCATCAGGAGGATCGCCAGCGGCGATTTCATCGATTTCATGGAGTCTTCCTCACGTCACTTTGATTTGCCTGTGGCGCTTCTGATGCGCTGATCTTTCCCATCATGTAAAAGTCCCAATCGTCGGGTTGTCGGTAACGATCGGTCGGGAGATCCAGCGTTTTGGGATCAATGGGCTTCGCGAGTCTCGGGGTGACTAGGATGACGAGCTCGGTATTTCCCTTGACGAAATCCTGACTGCGGAACAGCGTGCCGAGTATCGGCAGCGAGCCAAGACCCGGAAACTTGCTGACGAGCGATCGGACGTTGTCGCTGAATAAACCGGCCAGCGCGATCGTCTGGCCGTCAGCGAGTTCCACTGTGCCTGTCGCATTACGTCGTGTGAGGGACGGCACGACAAACGTCGAGCTCGTCTGCGTCGGATTCAAAACGACACTGGTCGCATTCGAGATTTCGCTGACTGAAATTTCGAGTTTGGTATTGATGCGATCATCAGCCAATACGGTCGGCAGGACCTTCAGTGAGATACCAAAATCTTTGAATGCGATGGTGACGCTTCGATCGCTCTGGGGGACGGGGATCGGAAATTCACCGCCAGAGAGGAATGTCGCCTCTTGTCCCGTCAGCGTCGTCAGTGTCGGCTCCGCCAATATCTTGGCAAGGCCCTGATCCTTGGCCGCATCGAGAGCCAGGTTGAACGCGAAACTGTCCGAGAGATAGCTCGTGAAAATTCCCTGATTGGAAATCACGAGGTCGTTTGGTGCGAATTCATCCAGAGCCGGTGCCAGCACCGAGCTCGCTCCGGAGTTGACTGACGGAATACGAAGGCCGGAGGCGCCGAGGGTCGCATCGGGAAACGAAGCGCCACCGTTTACGCCACCGCCGCTCCAATTACCGCGAATGCCGAATGCATTGAAACGGGCATTGAGCCGCTTCAGTTCTGAGCGCGCTACCTCCGCAACTCGTACTTCCACCATGACTTGTTGTGCTCCCGCGACCTCCAAGAGGTTGATGACCTCACCCGTTGCGCGATCTGTATTGCGTTGCGCGGAGGACTTATCCGAGCCGGTATCACGGCTTCTTCGAGTGTTATCCACTCGTGCGAGATAGCTTTCGGCGAGGCGCAACGCCGTATTCAGGGCGCTTGCGCTCGGAACACGACCCGAGAGCACAATTGACTTCTGTGCCGAGGTGACCTCGATGTTGTTACCGGGAATCAGGCGAAATAGGCGTCCTTTAAGTCCCTCGAGATCATGGGTGACTTCCACCTCGAAAGATGACTTCGCGCCGCCGTCTCGATCCCACACTATGAGGTTGGTGACACCGACGTCGCGCCCGAGTAGGTAGTACTCGGTTGAGCTCAACACGATGACATCGGCAATATCCGGATCGGCGACGGATACTCGCTTCGCTGCCTTGGGCAGCGTAACCGTGTGTGATTGAAACACCGGCAAGGTGATTTTTCGACTGCTCGGCTCGAGATCCGCTGTATGAGCCAGCGAACCTAGCGTCAGCAACAAAAATGAATAAAACACTCGATACATGTTGGTTTCCTATTCCGACTTGCGTTTGATCACTTGATTGCCGCGAATCAATGTGACTTGCGGCTGCGATTCATTCGCTCTCTCGATTCGCGGCGCCTTGATCGTGAAAACACCCGCTTCGATCAGCTGGGGAGCGCGAGCGACAACCTCGGTGCTCGTCGACTCGTCCGTGCGTCCCTCTGTCTGCGCCGAAATCGGATTGAGCAAGGTGAGCTGGATTCGTCCACGTTGTCCCGCCGCCGCGATTCGCTCGGCGCCTTCGGGCGTAACCTCAAGCGTTACCGCTCGAACGAGTAACGGTTCGTTTGTGCCGGGATCGGAGCGCTGATCGACTGCAAGAACTCGGATATCGCGAAGAATGGTCTCCGCTCTTGACGCATTGCCCTCTTGGAATGCCGCAACGACATCAACCCGATTCTCCGGTAGCACGAAACCACCCACCCCAATCACGTCATCGACTCGAACGGTGACGGCCCGCATCCCGGGCGATAGAACTGCGGCGAGGGCGCTTCCGCCCATGTACCTCGATAGACGTCTATCAATGAGGATTTCCCCCTCTAGCAGCGGCGATTTGGAAACCTTCCCAACGATGCTGCTCGTGGTTTTGAACGCATCGGCAGGGATGGTGGCCGCGTTGCCTCGAACGACTTTCAAGTCGCCGATTTCAATTCTCTTTCCAAGAGGGATGTCCCGGGCAGCGATGACGACATTCGACAGCGCAGGTTTGCCGCTGTCGGCGAGATCGATGCGTGATTGCATCCAGCGCGTCGCAAGCCATGCTGCAAGCGCTGCAAAAAACAAAGCGATCAAGATCAGCCAAACATTTTTTCGGGTTTCGTAGTTCATGTAATCCTCATGCAGAGAACGTGGTGCCTACCGTCGAAGCGGCGATGGCAATCGCATAGGGGACGTGCGTCGCTCCGCGTACTACGCAAACGTAAATCGTGGCGAGGATCGCGCCCGCCAAAGCAGTGGCAACTAACGCCGTCAATAATTGCGTACTCGTCCACCAAATTGACGTAGCGGAAATCAGCTTGACGTCGCCCGCGCTCATTCCACGCAGCAGATATAGAGGCATACATGCCAGCCCAACGAGTGTCCCTTGGCCCAATCCTGCGACTGCCGCCGAAGCCGAGCTCTCAACCGCCAGGAATGCCAGGCCTGAGACGGCGACGATGACGGTCAGTGGATTCGGAATACGGCGGGATTTCCAATCGAGGGCGGCGGCTAGCACCACGGCCGGAATCAGAATCGTCAGCTGCATGATCGGGATCGTTGTCATTTGGTTTTGCGATGACGTCCGAGCGATGGGGAGGGATGACACCGCTCGGACGTCAGTTACGGCCAATTACGTATTAGGTGAGCGCCGTGACAAGTTGATTCAATCGATTTGTCGCTTCGGTTCCGATTAACTCGAACACGCCGACCAGACCTGCTACGACGACGCCAGCGACGATCGCGTACTCCACTGCTGCGAGTCCGCGCTCGTCACGAATGAAGGCCTTCAGAAAGTTTTTCATTGGATTCTCCTGTTTAGTTTTCAATCACAGTCGAAGCGATCGCTTCGACAAGTGAAATGTAGGCGCGCGGCCTCGGGAGCTCTTGCGCGAAGACGCACGAAGTCGGAGTTTTGTTTGGTGCTGGAAAGAACCGATATCAGTGTCGGTTATTCGAATACTTCGATTGGGAAAATATGATCCCGATTAGAAATGAGGAGCAGAAGATGAAAAAACTGTCATTGCATGATCAGATCAACGATATAGAAGATGTCGTTCGCGGCTTCATGCGGCGGCCGTTCGCCTTCGACTCGGCGACGCCGGAAATGCGACTAGATGTGCTTGAAGACGACGATCAATACTCGATTCAGGCGGAGATCCCGGGTGCCAAAAAAGACGAGTTGAAAATTGATCTAGATGAGAACTACGTGGCGATATCGGCCGAGAAGAAGAGCCAAGTCGATCGAAAAAATGGCGGCCGATGGATTTTCTCTGAACGTAACTTCGGTTCGATTTCACGGAGCATGTCGCTCGCGCACGATATCGACCCGAAAAAAGCGCAAGCGTCTTACGAGAATGGCGTGCTGTCTCTGACCTTGCCCAAAAAGTTGCGATCTGAACTTCACAGTCTCGATATCAAATAAATAAAAAGGGCCGGATCCCATTCGGGGTCCGGCCCAAGCTGGTGGCTGGAGAAAACAAGCCACTAGGGGGGGTTAGGCAAAAAGCAGCTCGACCCTCCGTGTTTGGAAAAGACCGAGCTGCTTCTCCGTGCCTCTTTGGCGCGGACGCTGGATGGACCTTGTCCTATTCGGACATCGTCTCGGCGAACCTCTCTTCGCCTCGACATCGACCTGTCGGGGGCCGTGCCATCCTGCGATCGACTGCTCTGCCGGAGGAAAGGCTCCAAGTGATCGCGAGTCGATGGTTGAAACTTTACGCCGTTGATCGCGGTTGGTCCGTTTCCTGGCGCACCAAACTGTCTATTTGTTCGGCAATCTGTCATGAGAGCTAGAGCTGCGCTAGGTGCGGTAGATCACAGACGTTGCGTCAATAATTCATCGAAGCGGGAATTCATCGATGTTTAAATATTAGAGAAATCATATATATACTCAGACAATAGTGATCCGCGCTCAAAGAATGTCTAGTCTGTATGACAATATTTCGACTCGTGTTGCGATGAGCGGTAGCAAACAAATAAACAATATTTTTACGTGACGTAATTCGACAAAAAGTTGACACTCCTCGCTCATCACTTGTTCAAGGAGGGGCAACGATGAAACCAGTGATGACCCAAAATAAGTTTCTCCAGAAACTCCCAGAGACGATCCTCGAGAAGTTCGACCAGCATGCGGAGCTCGTACAGATCGTGCGAGGGCGCGGTGATAACGAGAGGGAGAGTCGCGTTGATTTCATTTACTTTCCCGTCACCTGTGTTTACTCGCTCGAGATGCCGATGGCCGATGGATGCACGTCACATCTCGGTCTTCTGGGGTACCGGGATGCAATCGGTGCGCGCAATTTGATTGATTTGAATCTGCCCGGCGTTCCGCGGGTGATTCTCTCGGGATACGCAATACGGCTACGTAGCGAGATATTCGCTGGAGCGTTGAGTCGCTCTTCCGATGTTCGATGTGTCGTGCAGGATCAGTTTGTTCGCATGTCCCACTCGCTGGGCGTGACGAATGCCTGCAACATGCGGCACCCGTTGCAGCGTCGCTTGGCGCGGTGGGTGCTCAACCTGAACTACGCGTCCGGGCTTACCGGTTTCGATTTGACGCACGAGGAGTTAGCCCATTTTCTGGGGGTTCGTCGTGAGGCGGTCACCGAGGGGTTGGCACGATTGACTCAAGCGGGAGTGCTCAAAAACTCGAGAGGTCGACTGGAAATTCGCGACATCTCCGCATTGAGGAGCTTTTCCTGCGAGTGCGGGCAGGTGGATCCGTCGAACCTAGAGTATGTTCGGGTCGATCGACCGAGAGGCGTCGAGCGCAGTTTACGAGTGGCCGGCGTTTGAGATGGGTCAGGCTTCACCGAGCGCGCCATTGAAACGCCGCAGAAGAGGCTGCGCCAGGTAGCTCAATAACGAGTGTTCCCCAGTTTTGACTAGGACTATGCAAGGCATGCCCGGCTGCAACTTCATCGAGGAGAGGGCTTGTCGTTCCGAAGGAGGGATGGTGATTCTGATCTTGAAATAGGGCGCGCCGGTGCGCTCATCGTGTACCGCATCGGCGGATACCACTTCGACATAGCCTGAGACGAGGGTCTGCTGGAAGGCATTTTGATAGCCGTCGAATCGCAGATCGGCTGAGAGACCGGCATGAATGCGATCGACGTATCGAGGCTCTAACTTCGCTTCGACGATCATGTCGTCGCCTTCGGGGACGATATCCAGAACTCGGTCGCCGGCTTTGAGGACGCCGCCTACCGTTGCGACCGTAAGACCGACGATCGTGCCGGACGCCGGTGCGCGTATCGTCAGTCGCTCGTGAGTGTCGTTGAGGGCTGTCACTCGCTCGCCCAGCGCTGCAAGATCACGGCGGACCTCCGCGAGTTCTGCTTCGATCTCGCGTCGCTGATCGATGAAATACTGCGATTCGCGTAGAGCCAGTTCGGATAGTCTGGCTTGAATCGCATCGATATTCGACAGATCTTCGCTTTGTCGGCTGTGCACTTCCGATAACTGCCGTTCGACGTCCAGGGTCTGATTACGCGAAAGGTATCCTTGGGAGTGCAGGCTGCGTGCCGATGCCAACTGTTCGTCGAAGAGTGCAACCTGGCGTTCCCGACTGGTTTTCAGTTTCTGTAGGGCATGAAGTTGGGTTTCAAGGCCATTTTGCGACTGTCGTATTAACCGGATTTCGCCCGCGGCAGCGGCTCTACGCGCCCGCAATACATTAGTTTGGGTTTTCAGGATCGATGCGACATCCGGACTTGATTCGTGCTCGCGAAGTACGGAGGGCGTCTCCAGGCGATCCGCATTCGCGAGTTCTGCTAGCAGTCGCGATTCAACCGCCAATGCGGCCCACCATTGTGATTGAGCCGCCTTCAAGGTTGCGAGCGATTGCGCTTCGTCGAGGCGAATGAGTACTTGACCTTTTTTGACGCGCTGCCCTTCTTTGACATGAATCTGCCCGACGATGCCGCCAAGCGCATGCGAAACCTGCTTGCGGCTGGATTCACTCGCAATGACACCGGCAGCGGGTATGCCTTGATCGAGAGGCGCTAGCGAGGCCCATGCTAGAAAACCGCCGAGACCGAGGGACACGACATACCAACCCGTTCGAATTTCACCGTTCATGATGTTTTCCACGTATCAGGCGACGTCGACTTCGGGTGTGCCTTGCGCTTTGCGAGTTGCTCGCAGAACTTCTCGACGCGGTGCAAATAATTTGAGCTCACCTGATTCCAACACGATGATCTGATCTACGAGTTGCAAGACGTTTAGACGGTGCGAGATGACGAAGACGGTTCTTTGCGCTTCTCTCATCGTGCGCAATGCGGCAAAAAGGGCTTGATCGCCAGCCTCATCCAGATTTGCATTGGGTTCGTCGAGAACCAAAACTGACGGATTACCGAAAAGTGCGCGTGCGAGCGCGATTCGCTGCCTTTGGCCTCCGGATATCGTGATGCCGCCTTGGCCGATACGGGTTTCGTATCCTTTCGGGAGACGCAAAATCAGATCGTGGATTCCGGCCTTCTTGGCGGCGTCGATAATCCTCGGAGAATCGATGGTGGTGTAGCGACAGATGTTCTCGGCGATAGTCCCGTCGAACAGCTCGACATCCTGGGGGAGATAGCCAAGCCAGGGACCGATGTCTTCACGGTCTAGCTGATGGATGGCCGCGCCATCGATACGAACGGATCCTGCAATCGGATTCCAAATACCGAGGAGCGCGCGACCGAGAGTCGACTTTCCAGACCCGCTGGCGCCGACGATTCCAACTAGCGTCCCGGGCGCAACCTCGAACGAGATATTGCGCAGGGTGGGGGAGCGTTGTCCGGGTGGGGCGACGGTCAGGCCTTCGACGGTCACTCGTCCCGCAGGACGCGGAAGCACCACGTGTGATGTTGCCGGCAGCCAATCTGCCAGCAAATGGGTTAAGCGGTCGAATCCTTCTTTTGCCTTGGCGATCGTGCTCCAGTGAGAAATCAGTAAGTCGAAAGGAGAGAGACTTCGCCCGAGCAAGATCGAGGCGGCGATCATTCCGCCCGGCGTCATCTCTTCGCGCAAAACCAGCCAAGCGCCGACCCCGAGTATGCCCGATTGCAGCACGAGTCTTGCGTATCGACTCAAGCTCCCCAAGAGTGCAGCTTGATTGCCGAGTGAGCTCGACATTTCGCGAAGACGAGCTTGATGTTGTTGCCATCGTTCGCGCAGATGACCAAGCATGCCAAGAGCCGCGATCACCTCGAAGTTGCGAAGGCGAGCCGTTACCTCGTCTTGTGATAGGGAGGCGAGTTTTCCGGAATCGGCTAAGGCTCCACGTGTGCTGAATTGGTTGTACCAAGCGAGCGCGATCAAAAGGAGCATCGATCCCATCGCGAAAACGCCAAGAGTGCCGTTCAGTAGAAAAATAGCCACCAGGAAAATAGGAGACCAGGGGGCATCAAAAATAGCCAGAAGACCTTTCCCGGATACGAATTCTCGAAGCTTTCCGAGATCGTTCAGCGCTTCTTTCGGAGCGCTGAGATCACCCGACAGGCTTTTTTTGAACGCCGCGTCGAAAATGGGCTTTTCGAGACTTTTTTCGAGCTCTTGCCCCATCTTGCCGAGCAGGCGAGCTCTTATCCAGTCTAGAGTTGATTCGATTGCGAGAAGCCCTACCAGCAGAGCCGACAATGCCAGTAGGGTTCCCTCGTTGCGGCTGGTCAGTACTCGATCGTAAACCTGCAACATGTAGATGGCGGGCATCAGAAGCATCAAGTTGATGCAAAAACTGAAAGTGCCGAGTGCCACCAATCCATGTCGTAGGCTGCCGATAGCGTCGGCCAGAACGCCACGATTTCCAATCACCATCGTCACCGACGTTAGAACAGCGATTCACCCAAACCCTGCGTGTTGCCGGATGTTGCGTACATCCCCGCGGGTTGGAAGAAGTCGTTCTTTTCATCAGCGTTGGTGTCGCTCGTGTAGACGGTATCGACGCCGCTGTTGAGTACCAAAGTATTCACCGCGGTGCCATCGACATAGCGCTGCGGTATCGGATCGGCATCCGTATCGCCATCCAACGCATAGAAGGACTCGTTGTTACCCGCTTTGATCGCGACGCCAAGCACTTCCTTGCCGGAGAGTGCGGGATTGAGTTCGAGCAAACGGGCGTAGATATCACCCCATTGATCATCGAGGTCCCGTGTAGCCGGATCATTGGGTAGCCAATCGATCTTCACGGTGTAGAGACCGTCGGATCCGTTTTGCCCACCCGTCGAACTGCCTCCCTGCGTATCGCTCGACTCCAAGCCCGAGCCGGCAGCCGCCGAGAAGTAGACCGTGATGTGAGAGATGTTCTGTTCCAATGTCGGAAAATGCTCGTCAACCGGCGGCGGATCTGTAACGGTGGCGCTGTCTGGCGAGACGGTCAGGCTCTCGAAGGTTTTTCCTGTAACGAGAGCGCTCTCGATGGAGACGGTCGTATCGCCGAGCGGTGGGTCCTCATAGGTATAGGCCTGTTCGGTGGACCCGGCTGGGATGGTGACGCTCGCACCCGTCGAGAGGCTAACAATCAGGTCGCTATCCAACGGTTGATCGATACGGATGACGAAATAGGCGGGATCACCTGGGTCACGTTCTCCGTCGGCTGAGTAGATACCCACGACGACCGGATCGACGTCATCAAGGATTTGAGTGCTGACGATCGCATCGTTGAAAGAGAGGCTTTCGAACGCGCCGGGTGTACCGGCGTTGGTTTCTACCGCGCTCGAGATTTGATTGGTGATGGCGTCGATCTCGACCCACACGTCATCGCGGTTAACGGGGATAGGGTCGGTAGACGCACTACTCGCGCCCGCAGGAATGACGATGACCTGACCACCTGTGAGGGTGACCGTGATGTCATTGTTAGCGTTAACGGTGCTGCTGTCGGAGGACTTCTTGAGCTCGACCGTGTAGACGATCGAACCGCCATCCTCGCTCGTCGAGGGCGTTGCCGAAAGATGCACGACGACCGGATCGATCGTATCCGTCACGTCGACAACGGCGGGGTCCTCATCAATTATCACCGTCGCGAGTGTCGGGCTTTGAGGCAGTGCTGAGGTGATAGAAACGCTGACTGAGCTTGGATCAATATAAACGTCATCACCTTGTGTGCCGTCGACATAAGCGACACTCGTTGAGCCCGCGGGAATCACGACCGTGTCACCATTGCTCAGGGTGACGAGCATGTCCGCATCAATTGGCATGTCGAGATGCAGCGTAAAAGCGGCTGGTGCATTTTCCAGTACATCGCCGTCAGCGGTGATGCTGACTGTCACTTCAGGAATGCTCGCGGTACCGACCAGCTTAACGCTCGTGTTGTTCGCACCGACACTAGTTGCACGAATGCCGAAAACTGCTCCATCAAGTAACGACGCAAGACTCATTCCCGCAGGATCGGCGAGGGTGAACGTCACTTGGGTCGAAAAGTCTTTCGAGCCACCCGATGATCCGATCTCGACTCCGTAGTCGAAGCTGTACCCGGTGCCGTTCATATTGTTATCACCGCCGCCGGCGCGCGTGATCGGTCCGCCAGGTGTTCCGATATCTAGGAAGAAGCCCCTAAGGTCGCCACTGCCGGATTCGACTTGAAGCCAAAACTGCACGCCTCCAGGAACAGCCTCGGCATACACGCCAACGACTAGATTGCTGCCATTGTCGCTGGTGACCGTTCCGATTTTTATACCGCTCGGACTGCCGGTATAAGGTGTCGTCGTTGTCGCCGACTCGAGCCAGCCTTTTCTGACGGGGGCCGCTGCCAGCGAGTCTGAAGATGTCTTATTGCCCGGGAGATTGATTTCCTTGGTCGCCATGTTGTCACCTCGTTGGCTTTCGCCATGTGTCTTTGATCGTTGCGTCGGAACCCGACGGCAACAGAATGTCAAAGTGACAATGGTTCGATATGTGCCCTAGGCTACAGATCTGCGACTTAGTCAGTTCCTAGTTGCGTTTCAATCCTCGAAATCCGCGTACGCGCGATTCAACCACGCGTGCCAATCGAAGGTTTCGATACGGCGGGGCGGTGTTTTCGATCAGTCGATCAGTGCGGCAGACTTTACTAAGGCCCACACGGGCGAGCCCTTATCTAACTGCAGTGTCGCTAACGCTCGGCGCGTCACGCGCGAGAGCAGGATCTCGTTCGTACAGCGTACTGCGACGAGCGCCTGCGATGCGTGCGCGTCGTCGGTGATCGACTCGATCACGCCTGGAATGACGTTTTGAATCGTGCTGTGACTTTGTGCCGAAGTCGCGAGACTCACATCTCGCGCGAGGATGCGAAGACGAATAGTCGAGCCAATTTTTAGCCCAGCATCGCGCACCGACAGCGTGCCATCGCCAAAGGTCACCTCGGCTAGATGAAACCGTGGGTCGACGCCCGTGATTCGACTTTCGATTACGACGCCAGCCTCATCACCGGCTGCTGCGGCCATCGCTGCATTCGTACCGATTTCGCGCAAAGTGCCACTCGCAGTGACGCGTCCGTTCTCGAGCAT
>Ga0208788_1000268_pt1 | contig 26593 bp, 22 predicted proteins | sample Wag4_2014_7_11_3_FD_187363 | JGI IMG/M metagenome (GOLD analysis project Ga0208788, IMG submission 187363) | Fresh water mixed with fracking chemicals microbial communities from Ohio, USA - Utica-2 Time Series FC 2014_7_11 (SPAdes) (version 2) ...
GTCGAGATTCCGACCACGCGCCGTGGCGAGGACGAGGTCGAGCAAGACGGTGAGGAGTTGGTGCAGTCGCTGCGACGCTGCATCAAGGACATCGGCAAGCAGTTGGGCTCGCGCGTCAATGAGGTCGTGGCCGCAGGACTCGCGACCCAGCGCAGCTCGTGCGTGGCTTGGGATCGCGCCTCCGGTGGTGCCTTGAGTCCGGTGCTGTCATGGCAGGATCGTCGGGCCGCTGCGCGCGTGGTGGACTTGGCAGCGCATGCGGAGCGCATCAGGGCTCTGACTGGCTTGCCGCTGTCGCCGCACTACGGGGCCTCCAAGCTGGCGTGGATCACCAACACCAACCTGCGCGCACGCACGCACTTGGCCGAGGGCAGCTTGGCCTTGGGACCGGTTGCCTCGTTCTTGCTGGCGCGCTTGTGCAACGAACACCCGTGTGTGGTCGATCTGGCGAATGCGCTGCGCACGCAGCTGGTGTCGTTGGAGACACTCGCTTGGGATCCGTGGTTGTGCGACTCGTTCGGTGTGCCGCGTACAGCCTTGCCCACGATCGTCGCTACTCGTGCTGCTTTCGGCACGCTCGACTTGGGCAAGCGTACAGCGCCTTTGACAGTCTGCACTGGTGACCAAAGCGCGGCCTTGTGGGCCGCAGGCGCACCGCAAACGACGGAAGCCACCGTAGTCTTTGGTACAGGAGCCTTCGTGCAGCGTGTGGTCCATGCGCGCCCTGCACAGGCGGACGGATTGCTCGTGGGCATCGTGGCCAAGGACGACAGCAGCGCTCCGGTGTGGGCCGTAGAGGGTACTGTCAATGGAGCGGGATCTGCGCTGGCTTGGGCGCTGGAAGAGTTGGAGCTGGGCGAGCAAGCCTTCGATCTCGACGCGTTGTTGCGCAGCGAAACGGCACCGCCCTTGTTCCTGAACGGCGTGGCAGGCTTGGGTTCGCCTTGGTGGCGCTCCAACTTTGCGTCGCATTGGTTGAGCGAAGGTACGCCGCAACAAAAGCTCGTCGCTGTGGTGGAGAGCATCGTCTACATGGTGTGCGAGAACCTCGAGCGCTTGCGGCAGATCGAGCCATTGCAGACGCTGCGCGTGGGCGGTGGCTTGGCCACGCTCGACGGTGTCTGCCAGCGACTGGCCGATATCTCCGGCTTGCAAGTCGTGCGCAGCAGCGAGAAAGAAAGCACCGCGCGTGGCTTGGCGCGGCAACTATTGCAGAGCGTGACAGCGCGCTCGGAAACAGCGCAGGTCTACACACCACGCAACGATCCGGCACTGCTCGATCGATGGCAACGCTGGCGTGAAGCCATGCGCGCTGCCACACGCTAGCGATCGAGACGCACTCCTGACGGATCCAAAGGCAGGCGCAGCGTGCGCGTGTCGGCGCGGCGTGTACGCGCAGGCAAGCTCGGCGCGAGGCGGCGCACGATGCGCTCTGCAGCGGCGCGGTAGCCGGTTAGCTTGCCACCATAGATCGCTAACCAGCGCGGGTGTGCTTCCTCATCCACAACCAAAACAGTCTCGCGTGCACGATGGAACACGGCGCCGTCCGCGGGCAAGACGCGCAGCCCGGCCCAGGCCGACTCTACCTGCGTGCTGCGCGTGGGGAAGCGGCGAGCATACTCGCTTTGCAGGTACTCAACCTCTGCTGTGGTCGGTGCTACGAGTGCCGGATCCTCTACATGCACACGTTCGGTGGTGCCCACCAGAGTGCGACCATGCCACGGAATGGCGAAGATCCCGCGTCCATCGCGGGCCTCAAAGTAGTAGGGGCCATGTTGCAACGCACCGCGTAGCTCGATGTGCGTGCCCGCCACCAGACTAACCGGGCTGCTGGGAGGTGGCGGTTGCACACGCGCGCGCACTTGCTCGACCCACGGGCCCGCGGCATTGACCAACACCGCGCAGGCAACTGTCGACAAGGTGTCCTCATGTTGCAACTGCACCTGCCAGCCACGCGCCGTCTTGGTGGCCGCGTGCAAGCGCGTGCCTTCAAGGACCGTGGCTCCTAACTCACGCGCCGAAGCGGCGACTGCTCGTGTCAGTGCCGCATCATCGGTGCAGGCATCGCTGTAGCGCAGGACCGCCTGCAGCTCGTGAGTCGACAGGCCATCGAGCTCAGCCCAGCGTGACTTGGCGATGGAACCCCAACCGGTGTGGAGCCGCAGACCAGCCAGCAACCAGTACAGCGTCAAGCCGGCGCGCATGGTCCACGGTCCGCGACGCGAGTCGTGGTAGAGCGGCAACAAGAAGTCGCGGCGCACCACCAAGTGGGGTGCCACACGCAGCAGAATCGCGCGTTCGCGCAGCGATTCGTGCACCAGCGAGTATTGGCCTGACTCCAGGTAACGCAAGCCACCATGAATGAGCTTGGACGAACGACTCGATGTGCCGGCAGCTAGATGACGCTCTTCCACCAGCAGCACCGTGTATCCAGCCGCAGCTGCGGCTTGGGCGACGCCGACACCATGAATGCCGCCGCCCACTACAAGCACATCGACGTGGTCCATCATGCTGGACTTCCCGCAGCTCCGCGCAGCACATGCTGCAAGCGCACGCTGTCAAAGCTCTCGACCATGCGCACACCGCGTGCGGCGAGACCGCGCGCCACGCTTGCCTCGGCGACCTCGTAGACCACCGTATCGGCGGCGCCCGCATGGAGACTACCGGTGTCAGGTACACCTTGCAGGTCCACGAACAGATAGTCGGCATCTAGGGCGCGCACTTCGGGCGACTCGTGTTCCTTCCACGACTTCAGCACCGGCCCCACGCGCAGCGCCGAGCGCGCGCGCACACCGCGCAGCACCTCGCAATCAAAGCTGATCAACACCGCGCGGGTCCCCAGCGGTTGCAGCTCGGCCAGCACGCGCTCCAACACCAGATCCGGTCCATGGACCTCCAAAGCTTGGCGCTTGAGCTCGACGAAGGCACACACGCCGGGTGTGCGCCGCAGCAGCTCGACGAAGTCCGCAAGGCTTGTCAACCGCTGGCGCAAGTCCCTCAGCGGCAGCTCGTGCACGGCCTGCGGCAGACCGTGGAAACGCAGCAAGTCGCGGTCATGGTGCAGCACCGGCACCGCGTCCTTGGTCAGCAGCACATCGCACTCGACAAAGCGCACACCGCCCGCCAGAGCGGCCTCAAACGAGGCCAGCGTGTTCTCGGTAGCGACGGCCGGCAGACCGCGGTGGGCGACGACTTCAGGAAAGGACATGCGCTCTGTCCGCGAGGCTAGGACATCCTGCGTCCTCCTGCCACTTCCCTCTGCCCCCTTGTCCATGCAACGATGAGGGATCAGGACGCTGCCGTCACGCATGCCTAGCACCCACACCGATCTGCGCCGCGATCTGCGCACCATTTGGGTCGATGGACTCGCTTGGTCACTGATGGTGGGCATGGGCGAGCTGTACATCGCAGCGTTTGCTGTCGCCCTTGGCCTGGGCGAGACCGTGTCAGGTTTAGTTGCCACCGTGCCCTTGTTGTTGGGGGCAACGGTGCAGCTGTTGACGCCTCGGCTTGTGGTCCTCGTGGGATCGCAGCGTCGCTTCGTTACTGCATGTGCTGTGCTGCAAGCAGTGAGCTTCGTGCCGATGCTCGTGGGAGCCGTGCTCGACGGCATGCCAGCCTGGGCCTTGTATGGATCGGCCGCGCTGTACTGGGCCGCAGGTCTTTCCTCGCACCCACCGTGGAGCACTTGGGTCGCCACTCTCGTGCCTGCACGCATCCGCATCCGTTACTTCGCGCGGCGGCACCGCATGCTGCATGTGTTCCAGGTGCTGGGACTTTTTGCCGGTGGTTGGATCCTGCAAGTGGGCGCTGCCGCCGACGCCGGCTTGCTGGGCTTTGCGTTGTTGTTCGGCTTTGCCACGCTGGCGCGCGTGTACTCAAGCGTCTTGTTGTCACGCCAAGGAGAGGTAGAGCCTCTACCAGCAGGCGCGCGTCGTGTGACTTTGCGACAGTACATCGGCCGCTTCCGGCATGGCACCGATGGACGCGTGCTGGTCTACATCCTCTCGTTGCAGTTCGCTGCGTACATCTCGGCTCCGTACTTCGCGCCGTACATGTTGGACACTCTCAAGCTTGGCTACCTCGAGTACATGGCCCTCGTCGCTTCGGCCGTGGCGGCCAAGTTCGCTGCGACGCCCTTGCATGGCCGCTTTGCCGAACGCCATGGAGTCAAAGCACTCATGTGGTTGGGCGCAGTCGGCACGATCCCCACCAGCGCGATGTGGATCCTGTCCGATGACTTCGGCTGGCTCTTGTTTGCGCAGATCTGGGCTGGTGTGGCTTGGTCCGCGTGGGAGCTAGCCACCTTGCTGACCTTCTTTGAGTCCATCCCGCACGAAGAGCGCACCAGTGTGCTGACGTGCCACAACTTCGCGAATGCGTGCGCGGTCGCTTTGGGCTCGCTGGCCGGAGCAGCCTTGCTGCAAGGCATCGGCGGGGGAGCGCAAGCCTTGCTGTGGCTCTTTGGCATCTCGTCGCTCTTGCGGATCGGCACTTTGGTCTTGTTGCGCCGCGTCGGACCACCGCCTACGGCGGCCTCCGTGTTGGAAAACGCACGCACATTCAAGTGGAGTCGTTGAGTCGGCCGAAGCTCTCCCGAGGGAGTCCGGCATGCGTTTGTCGATCGGCTTGAGTGCAGCAGCTGCTTTTGCAGTCGGTGTAGCTTGGTTCACGGGGTCCATGCCCGGGCATAGTGCTCGTGGCGCGTGGACGGAGTTGGAAGTCGATGAAGCGGACTTGGCGCGCACGCTGGAAGAGCATGTGGTCGCGTTGTCTGCCGACTCGGCTCCGCGTCACACCGAGGTAGGTCAAGCTGAGGCGGCCATGCGTTTGCGTCGTCGCTTGCAGCGCGCAGGTTGGGAAGTGAATGAGCAAGGCACAGACCTGTGGTGCACACGCGTTGGTTTGGGTCGCGAGAAGGACGAGATCATGGTGTTGGCGCGCTACGACGCGCCGCCGCGCTCACCTGGTGCTGCCGCGTGGGCGAGTAGCGCCGCTGTTGCTGTTGAATTGGCTGTCTTGCATGTGGACGAGCCGTGTGAGCGCAGCCTGACCTTCGTCTACACCACCGGCAACGATGGAGCAGCGCGCGCGGTCGAGCGCTCCCGAGCGCAAGGGCGCACGACCATTGCTGTGTTGACGATCGGTCCCCTAGGCCACTTTGGTGGCGACTATGAGGCGCGTCCCATCGCGTTGGCACCCTTTGTGCCTTCGCAAGCTGACCATGTGCTGTTTGTCGCCGATTGGCGCGGACGCGATGCGCTACGCGCGGCGATTGGTGCGTTCCGTGATCGCGCTGCCTTGCCCAGCGAAGGTGTGGCCTTGCCATGGACCATGGGCATGCGCGCTCTGACAGATCTCGACACTTTGGGCGCCACCGGCGCGCAAGCTGTGTGGGTCAGCGATGGCGGCGCGTGGCGCGATCGCGACTGCGGCGGCTTGGGCGATGTTGCGGACAAGCTCGACTATGGCCGCATGGCGCGTGCAGTGCTGGGGCTGCAAGGCTCCCTACATGCACTCACGCTGCGCGCCACGCTTCCGTAGAAGCGCACGCACAGCGTGAGCATGAACGACTCTGGTGCTGATCAGCCCAGGTTCGCGTTGGCGAAGTCCCAGTTGACGAGCTTCTCCAAGAAGGTCGTCACGTAATCCGGACGGCGGTTGCGGTAGTCGACATAGTACGCGTGCTCCCACACATCGCAGGTGAGCAGCGGCTTCTTGCCGTCCGTCAGCGGAGTTGCAGCGTTCGCTGTCTTGACGATGGCGAGCTTGCCGCCATCGAGCACCAACCACGCCCAGCCGCTACCGAACTGGGTTTTGGCTGCTTCAGCGAACTGCGTCTTGAAGTTCTCGTAGCTGCCGAAGTCGGCGTTGATCTTCTCGGCGATCTTGCCGGTCGGCGCGCCGCCACCGTTCGGCTTCATCGAGTGCCAGTAGAACGTGTGGTTCCAAACTTGCGCGGCGTTGTTGAAGATGCCGCCTTCGGCCGGGTTCTTGGCCGAGCCGAGCACCACTTGCTCGAGCGTCATCGTCGCGTACGGCTTGTCCTTGACGAGGTTGTTCAGGTTGTCGAGGTACGCCTTGTGGTGCTTGCCGTAGTGGAACGAAATGGTCTCGGCACTGATGTGCGGCGCGAGGGCGTCGTCCTTCCAAGGCAGGGGCGGGAGCTGGAAGGCACCGGTAGCGGTGGTTTGGGTCATGGCAGAGCGAGTGAGAAGGGGTTGCGATCAGGAAGCGAGTGGTCCCGCGCCGCTGGCACGAGCTGTGCGTCACGGCCCGCGTATTGTGCGCTTCGCATTCACTCGAGCCAAGTGCCTGAACACCTTGCTTTGCGTAAGCTCTGTCCTGTGAACGAAACGCATGCCTTAGCGCTGGAGGTTCGTGCCTTCGGCAAGAGCTACGAGACGCACCGCGCCGTCGCTGACCTGTCCTTCCAGCTACGCCCAGGCGAGATTCTCGGACTTGTGGGTCCGAACGGTGCGGGCAAGACCTCCACACTACGCTCCATTGCTGGCGTGTTGCCGGTCAAAGAGGGCCGCATCTTCGTCGATGGCTGGGACATCAGCGAGCACGAGCAGCAAGCCAAGTCGCGGCTCGCATGGATCCCAGATGATCCGCAACCGTTCGACACCTTGACCGTGCGTGAGCACTTGGAGTTCACCGCAGCTCTGTTCGGCGTACGCGCTTGGGAGGAGCGCGCGGAACGCCTGTTGGAGTCGTTCGAGTTGGTCGAGAAGCGCGACGCCCTTGGTGGTGAGCTGTCGCGCGGCATGCGCCAAAAGCTCGCCTTCGCGTGCGCTTGGTTGCATGAGCCGAAGTTGCTGTTGATGGACGAACCGTTGTCAGGTTTGGATCCGCGCGGCATTCGCGCCGCCAAGCAAGCGATCAAGGAGCGCGCGCAAGCCGGCACCGGTGTGTTGCTTTCGTCGCACCAATTGGACCTGATCGAAGAACTTGCGGACCGCATCCTCATTATCGATCGAGGTGCCAAAGTATTTGACGGCACGCTTGCCGAAGCCCGCGCCTTGGTTGCAGCGGACTCCAGTTTGGAAGACATCTTCTTTGCCATCACCAAGGACGCAGGCGCGTGAGCGACGGGCACGGCAACCACGCACGCATCTGGGGTCATCCTGCTCTCTGGCTGCTCGCCAAGCTCAAGCTGCGCGGCTTCGTGCGCCTGCAAGTGCGCCGCGTCAAGCGTCCTGCCGGCATGGCGTTCTTCGCCATCGGTCTGTTGCTGGCCGTTGTCTGGTTGGGTTCGCTGTTCACAGGAGCTTTAGGTGGTTGGCGTAAAGACACAGCGCCCGCCGACCCTCGCACCGCACTCTTCACAGCCCAAGCAGCTGTATGTGTGCTGGTGCTCTTGGCATTGATCGGCGCGTTGCAGTTCCGCGGCTTGTTCTTGCCACGCGAGGAGATCGAACGCCTCTTCTCGGCGCCGCTGACGCGCGGTCAACTGGTGCGCTATCGCTTGAGCACGGCGCAGATGCGTTCGCTGTTTGGCGCGGCACTTTTCGGGCTCGCCTGTGCACAGCGTGTGGGCAATGGTGTCTACGGCTTTCTGGGTGCGGGCCTGACATTGCTGACGATCCCAGTCCTCGGCCAAGCTGCAGCGATCTTGGCGGGCGATGCGGAGAACCGTTGGTTGCCCAAGCTACGCAAGCTGCCGTTGCGCTTCGTGTCGATTGCTTTTGGTGTGGTGTTCGGTTTGTTCTTCGTGTGGTTGGTCTTTGGCCGCGGAGACGCACCGGTCGTAGGAGCCAGCCTTGCAACCCTGCGCGATCATCCTGTGCTGACTGCCTTGCTCGCACCGTTCTTGCCGTGGGCACGCGCGATGACTGCGCAGGACTTCACTAGCTTTGCTCCTTACTTTGCTGTGTGTTTGCTGTTGTTCGTCTTGGCGCGTATCGGCACTGAGTCCTTGCGGGTCGACTTTCGTGAGTTGTCGTTGGAAACCAGCGCGGATGTCGCACGGCGCTTGAATCGCATGCGCAAAGGCGGAGCAGCGAATCGTGTCGATGCGGCGCGCGCGCCCTTTGGCTGGACGCCGCCGTGGTTGTTCGGCCGCAGTCCGTTCGGCGCGATTGCTCGCAATGAATTGGCAGCCATGCTGCGCAAAGCACGCGGCACGCTGTTTCTCTTGCTAGTCGCGGCTGCCTTGCTGACGGCGGGTTCGTCGCTGATCTCACGCACACTCGCAGAGGCCGCGCAAGCTGGTGATGATGTGCGCATGGTGGGAATCGCTTCGACGCTGATCCTCACGCTTTTGGGCACCACCTATTTGTGCAGTAGCTTGCGCTTCGACTTCCGTTCGCGCTTGCACCAAATGGACCAGCTGAAAGCCTGGCCCGTTGCAGGAACCACCGTCTTTCTGGGCACCATTGCAGCCGAGACTCTCTTGGTGTGGGTGCTGGTGTCAGCAGGCTTGTTGGTTCCTAGCTTGTGGCAAGGGCGCGTCGAGCCGTGGGCTTTGGTCGGCGTTGCGTTCCAGCCGTTGTTAGGTCTGGCGTGGATCGCCATCGACAATGCGGTGTATCTCTACGCGCCCACTCGCTACACACCGGGCGAAGACAGCGCGTTCCTGCACATGGGCCGCGCACTGGTGTTGTTGTTGGTGCGCCTGGCAGTCATGGCCGCGGTGCTGTTGTTTGTAGGCACACCTTGCGCAGCGCTTTTGTTCATGGCCGAAGCCGCAGGCTTTGACTCCGTAGTCGCGTGGACGCTGTCGCTCGGCGTCGCGTGGGTTGCCTTAGGTCTGGTCTGTGGCGGGCTCGTGTGGGTCGGCGGCAAGGCTTTCGAGCGCTTCGATGTGGCTCGCGACCGCGGTTAGCTCTGTGCGCTTGCGAGCGCTGCCGTCAGGTGCGGCCCTAAGCGTTCCTTCGTGGCGAGGTTGTGCCAACCGACGAAGGACACGCGCGTCACCGCATCCAACGGGAAGTCCAAGCGACCGCCTTCTGCATCCTCCAGCACGCACCCGGCTTCCCGCGCCACCACAATCGCGCCTGCCGAGTCATAGGGTTTGGACGCGAGCGTTTCGCGGCCCGCTTGTGTAGCCAAGTGCGCGCGCAAGTCGCAGATCATGCGGTAGGTACCCAACGCCAGCAGCACCAACTGTCCGCCGTTCGAGATGTACTGATCATCGAAACAACTGCGCTCGTGAGCTCCCTCCCAACGCGCAAGGCGCGCAAAGAAGGTTGCCTCCACACGCGCAAGCTGCGCACGCTCCGAAGGCAAGTAGCGAAAGAAGGGGAAGTAGCCGCGATCCACGCGAGCTTCGCCATCCACGCGCAGCGGACGGCGCCACTCCAGAGTTTGATCCTGCAGCGCGCGCTGTTCGACGTACGCGTACTGGCCGCGAATCGCCGACAGCATGCGCGCAGCGCGTGCGCGTGAATCCGGCAACTCACCGACCACACCTACGATGGCATCACGCAAGCGTGGCTGCGTTGCGCCTGGTCCGCACACCGCCACCACGCACCACGCCGGACGCAGGTCCGCCATCAAGTTGCGGGTGCCATCGATAGGGTCGATGACGAAGTGCGGGCCACCATGGGCAAAGTCACTCAGCTCGCGCCAGCCGCCCGCTCCATCAGGCCCGCGATGCCTCCAACCCGCGTCCTCGGTCAACACCGAAAGCGGGCCACGACGCGCCTGCTCGTCCATCCACGCCTCAATGGCGTGTTCGGCACACACATCCATGGCAAAGGTCGTGTCGCCCACCCCTTGCGCCACTTCGCGCGACAAACTGGCCATTTCGCCGCGTTCTGCAGCGGCGCGCACGACGCTGTGGACCGCCTGGCGCACACGCAGGACCAAGTCCTGTGCCGCCGCTAGCAACGCCGGGGAGTCCTGCATGGCCGATTCCTGTCGCGGACTCTACACTCTGCGCCCTCTATCGGAGAGCCCCTCATGAGTGAAGTTCGCGACGTCGTCATCATCGGTTCTGGTCCCGCCGGCTACACCGCAGCCGTCTACACCGCACGCGCCAACCTCAAGCCGCTGCTGTTCCAAGGCCTGCAGCCCGGTGGCCAGTTGACCATCACCACGGATGTAGAGAACTACCCGGGCTTCCCGGATGGTGTGCATGGTCCGCAGATGATGGACCTGTTCCAAAAGCAAGCCGAGCGCTTCGGCACCGACATCCGCTTCGAGATGGTGCAGTCAGTCGACTTTGCACAGCGTCCGTTCAAGCTGACCACCGATGGTGGAGAGTACTACGCGCGCACCGTGATCATCTCGACCGGTGCCTCGGCGCGTTTGTTGGGACTGCCGAGCGAGAAGGACTTGATGGGCTATGGCGTGTCGGCGTGCGCTACCTGCGATGGTGCCTTCTTCAAGGAGAAGAAGGTACTGATCGTCGGTGGTGGTGACACCGCCATGGAGGAGGCGAACTACCTGACGCGCTTTGCCAAGGAAGTCGTGATCGTGCACCGTCGTGAGGACTTCCGCGCCAGCAAGATCATGTTGGACCGCGCCAAGGCCAATCCGAAGATCAGCTGGCAGCTCAACTCGGCTGTCGTAGAGGTGCTGTCGTTGCCGGACAAGAAGCGTGTGCGCGGCGTGGTTCTGGTCGACACGCGCACCGGTGCCAAGTCCGAGATGGTCTGCGATGGCGTGTTCATCGCCATCGGTCACGAGCCCAACAGCTCGATCTTCAAGGGCCAGATCGACATGGACGAGACGGGCTACATCGCCGTCACGAAGGGCACCTACACCAGCGTGGACGGCGTCTTCGCTTGCGGCGATGTGATGGACAAGACCTATCGCCAAGCGATCACGGCGGCCGGCACCGGCTGCATGGCCGCCATCGATGCCGAGCGTTGGCTAGAAGCGCACGGTCACTGATCGGCTTTGTTACTGACCTAGGGTCAAGCGCTGCAAAGCGTAGGCGTGAAGCTCTGGCGCACCCGCAAGTGCGTCGGAGCTTCGCACACTTTCGAGGCCACACAAGTCGGTGTACACGCCGCCTGCCTCGGTGATCAATACTTGCGCCGGTGCCAAGTCCCACGGCTGCACGCCTGCTTCGATCCACAGGTCCGCTACTCCGTCCAACACCATGGCCAGTGAAGCCGGATCCCCATAGGCCCGCACCGAGGCGCAGGTGCGAGCCAAGTCGATGGCCGCTGTGGCATAGCGCGTGCGCAACAGCCGCGACCATTCACCCACGGATAGCGTGGCGTCACTCCAAGCGGTCGCTGTGCGCAGGCGGATCGGCGCTGCGTTGCGCGTGCATCCCAAGCCGCGCGCTGCGCTGTACACCAAGTTGCGCAACGGCAGGCCCATCGCACCGGCAACCACGCGGCCATCCAGTTCAAGGGCGACCAACGGCCCAAAGTGCTCGCCGCCGCGCGCGAAGCCGCGGGTGCCGTCGAGCGGATCCACGATCCACACGGCACGCGGGTCGCCTGCGGTCGCACCGGACTCCTCTGCCAGTACCGAGCAGCCCGGCCATTCGGACGCAAGTACCGCCAAAATCGCCTCTTCCGCAGCGAGATCCGCGCTGGTCACAGGCGAACGATCGCTCTTCCATTGCGTGGCAAAGCCCCGCGCGCGCTCGCGCAGCAGAGCCGCACCCGCAGCCTCGACGGCGCGCTCCGCCGTGGCGCGCGCAGCCGCGTAGTCGAAGGATCGCATATCCGCAGGCTAGCACGCCGACCCCACCACAGGTCACAATCCCTCGCATGCAGGCGACCCCCATGCAAGGACAGCATGTGCTCATCACCGGAGCTGGCACGGGCATTGGTCTCGCGATTGCCACGCGCTTGGCCGATGAGGGCGCGGTGGTGTCGTTGGTGGCGCGCGACCTTGCGCGCGTGGAGGCCGTGGCCGCTGACTTGCGTGCCACGGGCGCGACCGCGCGTGCGTGGCAAGCGGATGTGCGCCACAGCGACCAGATTCAGCGCGCGGTCGACCTCGCGTGTGCTGCCCACGGTGCGCTGTACGCTTGTGTGGCGAACGCAGGCATCGGCGGCCCGAACAGTCCTGCAGATCCGTCTGGCGATCGCTTCGCTGATTTGGTCGCGACCAACTTGTCAGGTACGTATGACACCTTCCGCGCGGCCCAGCGTCATCTGGCTGCGGGACCACAGCCGCGGCACTTGTTGGCTGTGGCGTCGATCTTGGCGCGCATTGGTGTCGGTGGCTACACCGGCTATTGCGCTTCCAAAGCAGGCATTCTGGGGTTGGTGCGTGCGCTCGCGGTCGAGCTTGCGCCCCAGAACGTGCAGGTCAATGCGCTCTGTCCGGGTTGGGTCAATACCTCCATGGCGCGCGAAGGCTTGGAAGGCATGGCTCGGGGTATGGGCGTGAGTCTGGAAGAGGCACATCGCATCGCCATGTCGGCCGTGCCGTTGGGACGCATGTCTGAACCGCAGGAAGTTGCCGGTACCGTGCGTTGGATGTTGTCGGCAGACGCGCGCGGTTTGACAGGCCAAGCCGTGGATCTCAACCACGGCGCCTTCATGAACTGAATGCCAGGAACATGCACGTGACCACCCAGCGCATTGCACTGCTCGTGCATGGTTGGCCGCCGCACAACGCGACGGGCGTCGAAGTGCATGCCCAAGCCTTGGCTCACGCCTGGGTGGCGCAGGGTGCGACGGTCGAGGTGCTGTATGCGCACACGCTCGACGGCGCCGATGCAGCGAGCTTGCAGGGCACACTTGTGCGCACACAAGAAGGTGCCGTGGGTGTGTCGCGCCTCAGCGTGCGGCGTGCTGTGGATGCGGACGAGGCGCTGGAAGCGCCGGGCGTCGAAACAGCGGTGGCGGCTTGGTTGGATGCGGTGCAACCCACAGTCGTGTGGTGCGAGCACAGCATTCACTTGGGGCTGGGTGCCTTGAAGGCCGCTGCGGTGCGCGGTGTGCCGGTCATTCATCGTGCGCATGACCATTGGCTCGTGTCGCCGCAGTACCTGTCTGTGCGGCCGGATCTCCAGCCCATGGTGCCGAACGACAGTGGTGTTTTGGCGCGCATTGACTTGTTGCGCGAGCGGCATCCCCAGCTTGCACCCGGCTTGGGCGGCACCATCGCGCCCGAGCTGGCAACTGCCGAGCACTTGCAAGCCCTGTCAACTATGCTTGACGGTGATGCCGATGCACTGCATGCGTCCGGCATCGATGGCGCGACCTTCCGCAGCGCCGTGGAGGCGCGCCGTGCCTTGGAACGCCGGCGGCGCGAGGCCGTGCGCGGTGTGGATCTGGTGTTGGCGCCTACACACACGCTGGCTGCGGTGCTACGTAACGCCGGTCTGCCGTGTCCTGTCGAGGTCTTGCCGTGCGGGATCGAGGAGCGTGGCTTGGAGGCCGTGCCCGCGGCCCCAACCACACCGTTGTCGTTGGGCTTTGTCGGCACCTTGGCGCCCCACAAAGGTCTCGATGTGTTGCTAGCCGCGCTCGAAGGGCAAAGCGGCTTTGCTTTGCGTGTCTTTGGCACTACGGACGATCCGCAGCGCTTGGATGAGCTACGCGCGCGCATCGAGCGCGTGGGTGGTCAGCTCGTTGGACCTTACGAGCCGTCTGTAGTCGCGGAAGCCTTCAGCAGCTTCGCTGTCTTGGTGATGCCCTCGCGTTGGCCCGAAGTCGCTCCCTTTGTGTTGCTCGAAGCGCGCGCCGCGCGGCGCGCCATCGTGGCGAGCGCTGTAGGGGGAGTGTCCGAGTTGGTCGTCGATGGTCGCGAAGCCTTGTTGGTGCCTCCGTCGGATGCGCTTGCCTTGCGCGCGGCGTTGCTGCGCTTGCGCGACGAGCCACAGTTGGTGACGCAGCTGGCCTCGCGTTGTGAGGCGCCAGACTCGATCCAGCACGAAGCTAGAGCATGTCTGGAGCGCATCGTTCGCTTGCAGGCCGAGCGCGCTCAATCACCCAGTACGCGCACGCTTCCGTCGACCGTATCCGCCGTAGGCGCGCGCATTGCCAAACTGCAGAGTCTTTCGGATGACGACTTGGCGGCGCGTGCAGTCGAGAGCCTGGCCAAGGCACGCAAGCAGTTGTTGGGCACGGAGCGCGCGCCTCTGGCGATCGTGCAAACCGCTTTGGCACGCGTGCAGCACGAGCGCGCGCGCACGGCTGAGTTGCAGCACCTGTTGGAGCACAGTACCGCGACAGTGTCGTCCGAGCTGGAGGTGTTGCGCACGGAGCTAGCGTGGCGCGCCGGCACGGAAGCCGCGATGCGCACCGAGTTGTCCGCGCTCAAGGCTGAAGCTCATTGGCGTGCGGAGACTGCCCAGCACGCCCAGCAAGTGCAAGCTGACCTGCAGGTTCAGTTGGGGGATGCACAGCGACAGCTAGAGCAAGCACAGCGGCAGCTAGAGCAAACACAACGGCAGCAAGTGCAAACCCAGCAGCAGCTAGAGCAGGTTCATGCGCACTGCGCTGCGCTAGCAACTGAACACGAACTCGCGGCCACGCACCTCGCCCAGGCGGCCCAAGCCGTTACGGAGTTGCAGGCGGAAAGCGCGTGGCGTCGAGCCCGCGAACACGCACAGGAGGAAGCTCTCCAGCACGCGCAGGCGCGCACGGCCGAGTCCGAGCGAGCCCTGCTTGCCGAGCGTCATGCACATCAACGCACGCGCGAGCATCTGCAACGAGCGAAGGAATCGCTTGCGAGCCTGCGCGGCGAAGTGGAGTGGCGCACAGCCGAGATGGAGGCTGTACGCGAGTCCCTTTCGCGCGTGCGCTTTGCCTTCGTCGGTCGCAAGTTGCGCCACTGGGTTCTGCAATGGCCGCAAGCGGGAGAGCACGCATGACCAAGCCGGTCACTATTGTCATTCCAGCACTCGATGATCGTGCCTTGCTCGCGGCCCACTTGCCCGCTGTGTTAGCCGAGTTGCGCGCGCGCAATGTGGGCGATGAAGTGGTGGTCGTCGATGACACCGGCAGTGGTGTGTTGGAATCATGGCTCACGCAGGAGTTCCCGCCGCCCGCGACCTTTGATGCAGCCAGCGTCGATGTGCGCTGCGTGGTGCGTGCAGAGAATGGCGGCTATGCCGCTGCTGCGCGCAGCGGTGTCGAGGCCGCGGCGCATGACTTGGTCTACCTGCTCAATCCTGATGTGCGTGTGGAGCCTGGTTTTCTAGCACCTTTGGTTGCGGCCATGGAGGACACGCAGGTCGTGGCCGCCGTGGGACGCACCGTGCTGTGCGGTGATCCGTCGCATGTAGAGACCTTGCTCGTGCCGCAATGGCGCAATGGGCGCTTGGTGATGCGTGAGCGTGGCACACGTGCCGAGGATGCGAGCTACGAGCCCACTGAAGCCGCTTTCGCCCTAGGTGGTGCCGCTTTGGTGCGGCGTGCCGAGTTCTTGCGTCAACGACACGATCCTCTGTATGCGCCGTTCTATCTAGAAGACTTGGACCAAGGGTTGGAGTGGCGCGCCCAAGGACGACGCATCGCGTATTGCCCAGAGAGCCGTGCTTCCCATGATCATCGTGGCAGCATCGGACCACGCGTGCCCGTAGACTGGGTGCGCTTGTGGATCGAGCGCAACTTGCTGCTGTGTGCGTGGAAGCACGCCGATGAAGACATGTTGCAGGAACACTTCCAAGCCTTGGAAGAACGCGTGCTCGATGCGCTCGAACACGGCGATCGCGCCACGCTGACGGCGTTGGTGTTGGCCTGCGATGATGCAGCGGCGGCGGCTAAGGCGCGTGCCAAGCGCACCCAGCCGCGGCGCTCGTTGCGCGATGTCTTAGCTGAAGTGCAGCCCTAACTCGCAGCCAGCACGCGTTCCAAGCGTTCTACATGCGCGGGTGCGCGAAAGCGTTGCTCGACTTGAGCCGCACCCGCTCGGCCCATACGCAAGCGCAGTTGCGGTTGTGCCATCAACGCATCCAGCTCGCGGGCCAACGCATTTGTATCGGCACGCGGCACCATGCGGCCCGTGCTGTCGTGGTCCAGCCATTGCGCTACGCCACCGCCTTGGAAGGCGAGCACGGCGCGTGCGTGCGCCATGGCCTCGATGCCTACCAAGCCGAAAGGTTCATCCCACACCGAGGGAAAGACCACCAACTCGCAGCGCGGGTAGAGCGCTTCCATGTGTTGTGTGCTCAACGCACCCACAAAGCGTGTGCGCGCCGCCAGTCCTTCGGCGCGCGCCTTCTCTTCCAGCCACGCGCGCGCAGGACCATCACCTGCAATGCAGAGCACCGCATCCGAGCGCAGCTTGCCAAGCGCTGTCAGCAAGTACTCAATGCCCTTGTCCGGGCTTACCAAACGCGCGGCAGCCAACACCACGCGTCCGCGGTGTTCTGTCAGCCACGCATCCAACTCCGCAGGCAACGCGGCCGGTGCTAAGGCACGCGATGCTGCCCATGTGAAGTAGGGGATCGTGTGCACCCGCTCGGCCGGCAGATCGGCTTGCAGCAGTTGCTGGCGCATCCAATCCGACGCCACGACGATGCCGCGCACTCGCCGCAGCGTGTCCAAACCGCGCAGCGTGGCCCCGATGCGGTGCAGCACCGTCGCGAAACCTTCGGAAGCGCTTAAGCACGCACAACCCTCAGCAAGCCAAACGCGCCGCACGCAAGCCAAGCCCACAGGTTCCGTGCACCTGACAGGTGTGGTGGTGCCGGCTGCGGGTTGCACCAGTTTGTTCAACCCGGGGCAGAAGGGCACATGGTCCTGCACATAACGCACGACAGGCGCCACGCTGGCCAATGCGCGCACGCGGCGCGGTTCGCGTGCGCCGAGCACATACACCACTTCGGGCCGCACATGCACGGCAACCTGCGCCGCTGCGGTGGGGGTCGCTGCCACATGCACCGGCGTTTGCGCGTGCGCCTGTGCGTTGTCGCCTTCGTGAGCTCGCGGCTCGCGCTCGACCAAGTAGCGCACCTCGTGCCCGCGCGCAGCGAGCACAGGTGCAATCTCACGCGCATACCGCTCGCTGCCTCCGAGCGTATCCAGCGCATCGATAGCGAGCAGCACGCGCATGGCGTGTTCAGCCGATCGTCAGCAAGAACTCGCCGTTGACGCGCGTCTTCTTCATCTTCTGGAGCAACATCTCCATCGCTTCGACCGGATCCATCTCGTTGAGGACCTTGCGCAACATCCAGATGCGCTTGATCTCGTCCGGAGTGAAGAGGAGTTCTTCCTTACGCGTGCCCGAACGATTGATGTCAATCGCGGGATAGATGCGGCGATCCGAGAGACGCCGGTCGAGCACGATCTCCATGTTGCCGGTGCCCTTGAACTCTTCGAAGATCAACTCGTCCATCTTCGAGCCCGTGTCGATCAGCGCCGTGGCCAAGATCGTCAACGAACCGCCGTTCTCGATGTTGCGCGCGGCGCCGAAGAACTTCTTCGGGAACTGCAATGCGCTGGCTTCCATGCCGCCCGACAGCAACTTGCCGTTGCTGGGGGCTTCGACGTTGGCCGCGCGGGCCAAACGCGTGATCGAGTCGAGCAGAATGACGACATGCTCGCCGGCCTCGACCAGCGACTTGGCCTTATGCATGACCATCTCGGCCACATGCAGGTGACGCGAAGCCGGCTCGTCAAAGGTCGAGGCAACGATCTCGCGCTTGCCGCGCGGGATGCTGCGCTCGAAGTCGGTGACTTCCTCGGGACGCTCATCCACCAGCAGGATGATCAAGTGCGCGTCTGGCGCATTGGCGACAATCGAGTTCGCCAACATCTGCAACAAGACCGTCTTGCCGGTGCGCGGCGGAGCCACGATCAATCCGCGTTGCCCGCGTCCAATCGGCGTGACGAGGTCGACGATGCGCATCTCCAGCGGATTGCTCGGCGCACCTTCCAGCAAGATGCGCTGTTCTGGATAGAGCGGCACGAGTTCCTTGAACGGAGCGCGTCCACGCGCCTCTTCCGGCGGATGGAAGTCGATCGTCTGCAGCTCGTGCAAGCACAAGTAGCGTTCACCTTCGCGCGCCGGGCGCAAGCGGCCGCGCACCGTCATGCCCGCGCGCAGCGCAAAGCGCTCGGCGAGCGAAGGCGGCACGAACACATCATCGGCTGCCGGCAAGTAGTCATTCTCACTGCTGCGCAGGAACGCATGGCCTTGGTGGAAGGCGAACACGCCTTCGGCAATCACCGGCACGCGCTTCAACATGCGCGCTTGCGCCAAGGACCAGATCGCATCGCGCCGCACGCGCATCGAGGAGAGGTCTACATCTTCCTCGTCGCCCTGTTCGATCAGTTCGGCCAAGTTCTTGGCCTGCAAATCGGCGTACTGCGTCGCTTCGGGCGCTTTCTTGCGGCCCAAGGACGGAATGGAATCGTTCAGTTCCTCGTACTCGGCCTCTGTCAAATCGGCTGGCAGGCCGGCGACATCGACAGGCACCAAATCCAACTGTCCCTGCACACGCGGCGGGAGCTTCGCTTGGGGTTGACCAAGACCGTGTTGACCGCCTGCGTGCTGGCCATGCGGTTGTTGTTGCTGCTGGTTGCCGAACTTGTGTTTGAAGCGCTTGCGCATGAGGGGCTTGCAGGAAGGTGCTCAGGGGAAACCGAGGGCGGCGAGCACGCGCAACACCTCACGGTCGAGGTCTGCGAGTGTGCCAGTGTTGTGAACGATGTGCTGCGCGCGCGCGCGCTTCGCTGACGCGGGCAACTGCGCTGCTTCGCGGCGCGCAACTTCACCCGCGCTCCAACCGCGTGTGGCTTGTGCGCGTGCTTCGCGTGCGGAGAGATCACTCTCGACCCACACCAACGCATCGCACTCGGCCACCAAGCCGTGTTGGGCGTCGTTCTCCAAGAGCAGCGGTACGTCGAGCGCGATACGAGGTACGCGCGCCGCCCGCGCCGCTTGGAGCCGAGCGCGCAAGTTGGCACGGATCCGCGGATGGGTCAAGGCTTCCAAGCGCGTACGCGCAGCTGGATCGGCAAACACCACCTGGGCGAGGGCCTTGCGGTCGAGGCCCCCGGCCGGGGTGAGCACCTGCTCCCCGAACTCGGAGCGCACGGCAGCGATGACCGCGGGATCTTCCAAAACCGCGTGCGCTTCCCGGTCGGCGTCCACGACGATGCCCTGCGGGCCCGCCAAGGCCTGTGCAACAGCCGATTTACCGCTGGCAATGCCGCCTAGAACTCCAAAGACAAAGGGGCGCTGGGTCATGTCCCCAGAGGTTACCGCCCGACCAGCCTGTGGTAGGAGGGGCCGGATCAGCCGTTTTCGCTTGCGAGAGCGGGTCTGGTTCGGGTATCACCTCCGACCCTTCGGAGCAGTCCTGCTCCCGAGGATGCCCCCCCAAAAATGACCTCGCGCAAGGCCCTAGGCCGCGCGCCGAGCTAGATCGAAGAGACCCCCGAGGAAACGCGGATGAACCGTTCCGTTCGTGGCATGGCCAAGGTGAGCGTCCTGTGGACCATCGTGGTCCTCGTCGCCTTTCTGGTTGCCCTGATGATGTTCTTCTTGACCAGCGGTGAGCTGGAGACGCAAGTCGCCCAGAAGAATGCCTTCCAAAAGGAAGTAGGCGAGCTCAAGGAGACCGCCAAGAAGAACAGCGAAGACATTGTGAACATCTCCAATGTCTTCGGCTTCCAAGAGAGCGGTAGCCGTACCGATCCGAAGCTCGCCACGGAGGGTCTCAAGACCCTGCGTGAGGGCATTCCGGACGTGGGCTCCGAAGTGAAGACCTACCAAGCCGTGATTCCCGTGGCCGTGCAGGCCTACGCGAACCAGAAGGCGCGCGTTGCCGAGCTCGAGGCGCAAGTTGCGTCGAAGAGCACGGAGATCGACAGCCTTCAGGCCAGCATCCGCGAGATCGGCGACAAGAATGCTTCGGAAGCGCAAGAACTGCGCCGCCAAGCTCAAGACGCCGAGACGCGCCTCAATGACTTGAAGAACGACCTCGAGCGTCAGCTCACCGAGGCTCGCGAACAAGTCAAGGAGCGCGACGCCAAGTGGCGCGCCGCCGAGCGCACCATCGAAGAGAACAACCGCAAGTTCGCCGGCGAAGCCGAAGCGATGCGCGGCCGCATGGCGGAGATGGGCCGCAAGCTCAATCCTTTCGTCAAGGAGCCGAACGCTGCTGACGGCAAGGTGTTGTCGGTCGCTGCCAACCTCAAGCTGGGTTGGATCGATGTGGGCGCGCCCGAGCGTCTGCCGGTGGGCGCGCGCTTCACCGTCAAGTCGGGTGCCAAGGGCACCGACCGCGTCAAGGCGATGTGCGAAGTGACCAAGGTGGAAGGTTCGATGGCGGAAGTGGTCTTCATGGACCAAACCGACCCGTTCGATCCGCCCACGACCGGTGACATCGTCTTCAACCCGCTGTTCGACCCGCGTGGTGATCGCAGCTGCTTGATGGTGGGTAGCTTCTCGGGCCGCTATGCCAAGGACAAGGTCGAAGGCCTGTTGTCGGGCATGGGCGTCAAGGTCCAGAAGTCGCTCGACCAAGCGACGGACTTCGTGATCGTTGGCTCGGAAATGTACACCGACGCTGAAGGTCAGCCGCTGGAGACGCCGATCAACCCGGTCGACGACCCGGCTGTCAAGGCCGCGGTGGCTCAGGGCTGCCAAGTGGTGTTGCTCAAGGACCTGCGCAACTACTTCCGCTTCTAATCGCAGTCGGTTCGGCTTAGCACGAACTGGCGATGCTCATCCGGCGGTGCTCTCAGGAGCGCCGCTGGATCTTTTTCTGAGCTTGATCGCGCGCCTCTCGACTTCCCTGCGTGCGGCGTGCATAACTGTCCGATAGTAGCTCGACTCCATGGTGGCCACGACCGAAGACGATCCGTTCGCACAGACGCGCATGAGCATTGGCGCGCACCTCGAGGAACTGCGCAAGCGCGTCTTCCGTAGCGTCGTGGTGTTGGTCGTGTGCTTCCTGATTGCCTGGGGCTTCAAGGAGCACATCACGGCCGTCGTGATGTGGCCGTGGCGCGAAGCTGTCGGCAAGATCAACGCCGACTTGGTCGAGCGCTATGAAGCCGAGCTGTTGGCGCAACCGGACATCGATCGCGCGCGCTACTTCAAGAGCGCCGACAGTGCGAGCCCGGACTACAAGCTGCTCAAGGACCCCGTCGATGAGCGCCTCGCGAGCTTTGGCGTGGGGGACTCATTCTTCTTCGCACTAAATGTGTCGTTGTGGTCCGCGTTCTTCTTGGGCGCTCCCTTCGTGCTCTGGCAATTGTGGCAGTTCATCGCCGCCGGCTTGTACGCACACGAGAAGAAGTTCGTGTACCTGTACTTCCCGTTCAGCGTGGGGCTGTTCATCGCCGGCGTGCTGTTCTGCTACTTCTTCGTGGTCTCGGTGGGGATGTACTTCCTCTCGAGCACCTTGCCGTTGGAACAGGTCCGACCCATGGTCGGCATCGACCGCTACTTCGACTTCTTGTCGACGATGTGCCTGGCGATGGGGGCTGTGTTTCAAATCCCCGTGCTGATGATCTTCTTGTCGTCGATCGGGATCATCGATCCCAAGTTGTACGGCAAGTACCGCGGCCACTTCTTGATCGTCGCATTGCTTGTGGCGGCGATCTTGACTCCCGGTCCCGACATGTATTCGCAGATGTTGATGGCTGGTCCCATGTTGGTGCTCTATGAAGTCGGCATTGTGCTCGCCAAGTGGCGTGCGAAGCCCAGGCGCCGGCCGGATGCCGCATGAAAGCGGTGGTGATCGCGACGGGTGACGAGCTCGTGCGTGGTGTGCACACCGACACGAACTCAGGTCTGATCGCGCGGCGATTGGCGACGCTGTCGATCGAATGTGAGCGCTTCGTGGTGCTCGGTGATGACGAAGAAGCCCTCAGCGCCGAGTTGTTGCGGTGTGTGCAGCTGGGTCGCCTTGCCATCGTGAGTGGAGGCTTGGGGCCCACCCTGGACGATGTCACGCGCGCAGCATTTGCTCGTGCATGCGCTGTGCCGTTGGAGCGTCACGCTGGCTGCGAAGCACGCCTGCGCGCTCTCTTGGAAACACGCGGTCGCGAGTACACCGCTTCGAATGCGCGCCAAGCGGATGTACCGCGCGGCGCGCGAGTGCTGCCCAACGAGCGCGGTACAGCGGATGGCTTTGCCATGCATGTAGGACGAGCGTTGCTCGTGGCTTTGCCCGGACCGCCGCGCGAGCTACAACCCATGTTGGACGAGCAGGTGCTGCCCTTGGTGCGTGAGCACTTGCACGCGCTGGGCATTGCGCCGCCGGTGCTGTGCGATGCGGTGTTCCGGCTTTCGGGTTTGCCCGAGGCGCGCTTTGCTGACTTGTGCGGCGATTGGATGGAGCGCGGTCGCAACCCGTTGGTGGGGGTGACCGCCAGCATGGGCGTGCTCACCGCTACGCTGCGCGCGCGCGGCCGTGATGAGGAAGAAGCCCAACGACTGCTGGGCGCTCAAGTCGCTGCGTTTGTGGAACGCTTTCAGCCTTGGATCTGGACCAGGCGCGACGAGGAGCTAGAGGTCGCACTGGCGCGCGAGCTCTTGGCCAAGAACCTGACGCTTGCTCTGGCTGAGTCCTGCACCGGCGGCATGGTGTCCGCACGCCTAACCAAGGTGCCCGGCATCAGCCGGGTGTACTTGCGCGGTTGGACGACCTATTCGAACGAAGCCAAGGTCGACGAGTTGGGCGTGCCCCGCGCGCTCGTGGAGGCACATGGCGCCGTCAGTAGCCCTGTGGCCGAAGCGATGGCCCGCGGAGCCTGCGAGCGCGCTGGCGCCCGCCTAGCCCTCTCCATCACCGGCATCGCCGGACCCGATGGGGGCACACCCACCAAGCCCGTAGGACTCGTGTGGCTCGGGGTGTGCGCTGATGGGGTGGTGACCACCCATGAATGCCGTTACCTAGCCCTAGGCCGCGACTTCGTGCGCGAGTTCGCTACCCGCGATGGGCTGCACTTGTTGCTGCAGGCGACCAAAGGGCTGGGCGTGAATGGTTGACTCGGTTGCGGTGGCACCGTATTCTTCTTCCCCGCAAGTTTCCCCGTGGTGTAATCGGTAGCACAACAGGTTTTGGTCCTGTTAGTTCTGGTTCGAGTCCAGCCGGGGAAACCACTTCAACAGGCCCACCAGGGCCTGTAAGTGTTTTTAGGCGATACTGGCCCAGCTGAGTGTGCACGACTTTCGGGTGCGCACCCCATCTGGCGGGCCTAAGCACTCGCATAGCGGTCGTTGTCCGCCAAATTTCGGACCGAAATGCACGCCAGGCCTCAGCGGGACGCTGCGCGTGCACGTGCGATGCGTAGCTTGGTTTCTGGCTTGGCTTTCACCAGCAGCGGCCGCGCGAGCCTAGCTGTGCGGTCTATGCGCGACGAACGGCACACCTGAATAGAGCTAGACGCTTGGATCCTTGGCGACGGGACAATTTTCGTGTGGTTTTGACATAGGGAATACGCGGTCGCGACCAAGTCGCGCACAGCGTGCTACGCCAGTATCATCGCGGGCATGCTCTCCCTCCTCCGCTCCCTCTTCGCCTCCTCTTTCCTCCTCCTCCTCTCCACCCAAGCCTCAGCCCAAGGCCTCCTCCAGCTCACCCTCAAGGGCGAAGTCTCGCTCCCCGGCGGCGGTTGGTGCGAGCTCGCCGTCAGCGCCCAAGGTGAACAGGGTTCCGCCCGCCGCGTCGACTTGGGTTTGCACCTTGGCGCAGGCACCAAAGGCATCGAGGTGTTGCAGTTGCTGGCGGCGCGTTTGGAGCGTGAGGGTGTCGTGGTGGTTCGGCCGGTGTGGGGGGCGCGCTCGGAGGCGGCGACGGGGAGTCTTTGGATTGAGCAGTGCCAAGGGCTGTCCGTCCGGGTCCCCGAGGGCTTGCAGGCAGCGGTCGTCGTTTCGGAATCGGCACCGCAGTCGGTGAGGGTGGTGCCTGCGGGAGAGGTGGGTGGTGCACTACTTTTGACGGCGACCACGCGCAACCGCACGGACGGAACGGTCGGGCGCCTGACCTGTCAAGTACCTTGGACAGCCAAGTCAGGCAAAGATGACATCGCGACCGCACTCGCAGCCCGTGCGATTGATCAAGGATGGCGCGGTGAAGTCACGGGGCGCGACACCTGGCAGCCCGGGTTGTTGATCGACGGGGCCGAGCTGCGCGGAGTCAGCTTGGAGTTGGTCGGGGCGGCGGGTGCGACCTTGGAGTTGGCGCTTCCCAAGCGGTAAGCCCCACGGGCCAGTCCTGCAGTGCGCTAGTAACCCAGCGCTTCGATCGTGCGTGCATCGGCCGGGCGCTTGCGCAGCAGTTCGAGCCGGCGCCGTTCGAGTTCGTCGCCCAGTTCACTCAAGCCCGCATCCGCGCGCACGCGGCTGTCCAGTTCGGCGCGCAACTCAGCCAGCGGTGCTCCCGCCTGATCTGCCTGTGCCCATAGATCCCGCGCACACGCGGGATCCTCCGCCAAGTTGTACAGAGATTCGGACAAGCCACGCAGGTTGCCTTGTGCATCGCGAGCCAGCCGTCGCTCCAGTCGCCAAGGCCACACGCGCACGACTTTGGTTTGCACCGCGCCTGTGAGGCCTGCGCGTTCGACCTTTTCGCAAGCGATGGGCTGCACGGGGAGGGCACCTGCGCGCCATTCGTTGGCCAGTGACTGGCCTACATCCACACGCGTGCCGAGCGAGGTGAGCGGCGGGAGCGTGAGCCACTCCAACAGCGTCGGTGTCACATCCGCCAAGCGCGCCTCGCCAGCGACCTTGGTTCGCTGCGGTTGCCACGCTGATTGCGCGGGCAAGCGCACGATGAGCGGTACCTTGACGGTTGCCTCGGAGGCATTGCGCCCGTGCTCGAACCAATAGTCTTGTTCGCCCAAGCTCTCGCCATGATCCGAAGTGACCACGATCACCGTCGAATCCAGCAAGTCATGCGCTGCCAACGCAGCGAACAGGCGTGCCAACTGCGCATCCACATAGCGCACTTCACCGTCGTACAGCGCTTGGACGGCTGCAGCATCGATGCGACCTGTGGCATCACGCGCCTCTGCAGGCACGTTGTAGTCGGCTACGTAGCGTTCCGGTTGGCTTGTGTCGGCAGCAGAGGGGATCCACTGCGCTGCTGGTGGGGCGCGTCGATGCTCGTGCGGCGGTTCGTACGCACCGTGCGGGTCCATGAAGTGCAACCACAAGAACCACGGCGCATCGTGTTGGACCAGCACGCTGCGCGGTCCGGCGTCCTTGGGTGCCTGACCCAGCCCAAGAGTTGCCAGAGCGCCATCGACCAGCGAGGTGGCCGTGCGTTGCGGTGCATCATGGGGTGGCACACCCGTCACTTGCGGCAGATCTTCGCACCACACATCGAACCCGCGCGCGAGACCAGAGTGCTCGTCCTTGAGGACCCAATTGCCGATGATGGCGCCGGTACGCCAGCCGTGCCGCTGCAGCTGCTCTTGCAGCAACGGCACCTTGTCAGGCAAAGGTGACAACAGATCGCGCACCCCATGCTCATGCGGCGGCAAACCCGTCAATAGTGTCGCGATGGACGGACTGGTCTTGGCGCGCGGAGCGATGGCAGCGTCCACACGCGACGCACCCTCCAGCTGCGCCAGGTGCGGCATGTGCGTCACGAGACGGTCGGCACGCAGTGTGTCGATGGTGATAAACAAGACATTGGGCTGCTTTGGTGTGCGCCCACAGCTTGTTGCCGCGGCCAGCGTGATGGCCAAGCAGAGCTGCTGCGTGAGGCGGCTCATGCTTCGCGCTCCGTGAGCCAAGCCGGATCGATGAATTTGCGGCCCAATTCCGCCGCCGTTGCCAGTTCTTGCTGTGTGGCTGGGCCATCGAGGAAGTGCAGCCCGAGCTCTGCTGCCAGCACAGGCTTCAACAGTCTGGCCAGAGTCAGCGCACTGACCTCAGGCAGGGTTGCGACTCCCGTGTCCAGTCCACTTGACTGGAGCTTGAGTGATCCATGGTGCAGCACACGACCTAGCTTTCTGCGTTGTGCAGAGCCTACGCCCTTGCGCTGGTTCCAGACCAAATCGAGCGGCGTGGACTCATGAAAGCACATGCCCGTACCGGCTTGCTCACTCAGCAAAGCCGTAGCACCGCGTAAAGTAGCCTTGACACCTAACTCCTGTAGCCCTACCGCCAAAGCGGTGTGCACCACGGCATAGCTGTCGGGCAAGGGCCGCTTGTACAGCGGGTCGTCCACGGGCGCTGCGATGGAAAATGTGAGCTCATGCACGTGGTGGATCGCTCCGCCACCTGTAGAGCGGCGCACCATGCGACTGGCCTCAAGGTGCTGCGGTACATCGGACGGGCACTGGAAGTAGCCCAGCGATAGGGTGTCTGGCTGCCACGTGTACATGCGCACCACGGGCATGGTTGTGCTCGCGAGCAACAAGGCCTCGTCCAGCCCCATGGCCAGCTCAGGGCTTGCCTCCCAAGTCTCGATCCAGCGCGCGTCACGCATGACGCGCTCAAGCCTACTCGTTGGCCCAAGGAGAGGCGAACGAGAGTGTCCAACTCAGGCCCAGCGTCCAGTCCTCATCTTGTTGGGCCAGCACCAGTCCCAGAGTCTGGTCGTCAAAGGCGCGTTCCACCACAGTGTGGAAGTTGTGCCCGTCAAAGAGATGCAAGCTGCTCCATTCCGAGCCCCAGGCAATCGCCAACCCACCGATGCCCACGAACTCTTCGTCGTATTCGCCGTAGGCCACACCGGCGTAGGGCGCAACCGGCAGATCGAGCCACGCTTCCAGACTCTTGGCCGCTGTCAAATAGACGCTACGAC
>Ga0208788_1000269_pt1 | contig 26556 bp, 29 predicted proteins | sample Wag4_2014_7_11_3_FD_187363 | JGI IMG/M metagenome (GOLD analysis project Ga0208788, IMG submission 187363) | Fresh water mixed with fracking chemicals microbial communities from Ohio, USA - Utica-2 Time Series FC 2014_7_11 (SPAdes) (version 2) ...
TACAGGCCAATATTTGTTTCTTGTACCACTTGATCGGAAATGGCACCGGTGAATGGAAAGTTCCGCGCGGTGGCATGGGGGCTCTTGTTAGCGAGCTGCAAAGAGTTGCTACCGAATCTGGTGTCGAGATTAAATTGAATTCGAAGGTAGTTTCAATCGATAGCGATCAGGCTGGCGTTAGCGTCGTTACTGAATCTGGGGAGTCATTTGAATCCGACTACTTGCTTTCAAATGCTGCGCCACAGGTATTAGCAAAACTTCGAGGAAAACCAGTTCCAGCATCACTTGATGGTTCTCAAATGAAGATCAACATCTTGTTAAAGCGTTTGCCAAAGTTGAAATCTGGAATTGATCCTAAACTTGCTTTTGCTGGAACATTCCACGCCAATGAAACTTTTTCACAACTAGAACACAGCTACAAAGAGGCGCGATCAGGTGTTATGCCGACAACGATGCCACTAGAGATGTATTGCCATACTTTGTCTGACCCATCAATTTTGGGTAAAGATTTACAGGCGGCCGGGTATCAAACATTAACGATTTTTGGATTGCACACCCCGGCCTCACTATTTGATGCAGATAATGAAACTGCCAGAGAGATTGCACTGAAGTCATCACTGGAATCTATAAACGAATATTTAGCTGAGCCGTTAGAAGATGTCATTGCCGCAATTGAGGTAAAGACCCCGTTGGATATTGAAGAAGCAATTGCTCTTCCTCGTGGCAATATCTTCCACAAAGATCTATCGATGCCATTTCGTGAAGATTCCACCGAGCCTTCGTGGGGTGTAGAAACAGATGATCCCCGCATCTTTATTTGTGGTGCTGGGGCTATTCGTGGCGGGGGAGTGAGCGGAATCCCGGGACATAACGCTGCGATGGCTGTCCTGTCTAACGGTTAGTTCTAATAACAATTACAATTTACAGATGAGCCTTCACCCTGAAACATCTGCAATCACAGCCGGTCGCCCAGAAGTGGCTCCTGATGCGCCTCTTAACCCATCAATAGTTATTTCCTCAACCTTTCACGCGGGTGGCCCAGTTGGTTATGGCCGCTACGGAAATGAAAGTTGGAGCGCACTTGAAACGGCAATTGCTGAATTAGAAGGTGGAGCAACGCTTTCATTTTCATCTGGCATGGCCGCTGTTAGCGCCGTATTTTCAATCTTGCCAATCGGTGCACCGGTAGTTGCATCTAATCAGGGTTACAGCGGATGCATGACATTGCTGAATCAACTTCACGCAACCGGTCGCCTTGAAGTTCGATTTGTTGAAATTACAGATACCGAACAAGTAATTGCCGCCATGAAAGGCGCAGCGTTGTTGTGGTTGGAATCTCCAACTAACCCTTGTTTAGATGTTGCTGATCTTCCAGCGCTAGTAAGTGCGGCCAAGAAGATGGGCATTGGAGTTGCTGTCGATAACACATTTGCAACCCCACTGGTCCAAAAGCCTTTGTCGATGGGTGCTGACATCGTTATGCATTCGGTTACAAAATTCTTAGCAGGCCATAGTGATGTCGTTCTGGGATCACTTTCAACAAATGATCAAGCCCTATTTAAGAGATTAGAAGATGCTCGAAAGTTCAATGGCTCTATCCCTGGCCCATTTGAAGCGTGGCTTGCACTTCGGGGAATTCGAACATTTCCAATTCGCTTTAGAGCCGCAGAGGCAAGTGCTAAAGAGCTCGTTACCCGTCTTACTTCTCATCCAAAGATCACCAAGGTGCGTTATCCAGATTTTGGCGCGATCATTTCATTTGAAGTCGATGGAACAGCTGAGCAAACTCAAAAAGTCTGTGAATCTTCAAAGATTATTGCGCATGCAACCAGTCTTGGCGGAGTTGAATCACTATGGGAGCGCCGCCGCCGCTGGGCTATTGAAAGTCCATCTGTGCCTGAACAATTGATTCGCTTATCAGTTGGATGCGAGCATGTTGATGATCTATGGAATGACATCGATCAGGCGCTCAAGGCTTAGTAGAGAAATTTTAGGAAAAAGCGAGTATTTTTAAGCCATGCTAAAAGCCTTTCGACGAGTATTTGCAGCGCTCACAGTTGCTTTATTAGCTATGCGCGCCGTTGGATCATTTCTATCTTGGGTAGAACATCAAGAAGAATCAGTTGCAGATACTTGGGTCGATGAAGATGAATTCGAAGATGCCTGAGACGGAGTATGTCGCTGGTAGTTGCAACATTGGCAAAGGTGAAATCCGCCGCAGGCAGTTAGTTGCACTCGTTGGTTTGTTTTTTACAATTTCGATGCTTGTAACGCTAAGTGCGATAGATGCTGCACAAAGTATGCGCTTTGCAATCTTCTTCCCAATACTTGTAACTTCGATTGGCTTTGTTCAAGCTCGAAGCAAGTTTTGCTTGGCCTATGGCTTTGCCGGAACTTTTAATATCGGCAAGTTAGGCGATATTAAGCGGGTCACCAGCAAAGAGGATCGGCAAGCGGATCGAGAGACAGCACTAAAGATTCTTGGAAAATCTTTCTTGCTTGCCATACTAGCGACAGCGGTGGTTTTAGCACTACCCTTCTAAGTATGAAGATATTAATTCATACACGTCATGCAGATCTGGCTGAAGATTTCAAAGTAATTGTTCAAGAAAAATTAAGTAGCATGGAACGATTTAGTGTCGTGATTGACCGCGTTGAAGTAGAAGTTCTCCACGAAGCAAATCCCCAACAAGGTAAGCATTCACACAGAGTCATTTTAACTTCACATGGTTCTGGGCCACTTTTACGGGCAGAAGCTGCAGAGTTTAATGATTTAGCAGCCTTTGATGCCGCAATCAAAACTTTTGCCTTACAAATCAGAAAGATTCATGAACGAAGCAAGGACCATGATCGTCAAACTTTACGAAAGATGAAAACAGATCTTTAGACGATTTCCGGTCCATCTTTGCGGGTTGCAGTAAGACTTGCTACTGCGGTCACGATCAAAGTTGTAACAATCACGCCCAAGCTCAGTTCGATTGCAATGTGTGGAAGCTCAATTCCTGCAATGTCATGAATCCCGATACCGTGGAATGCTTCGATAATCATTTTGAAGCCGATAAAAGCCAAAATGAAAGAAAGCCCCTTTGACAGGTACACCAGACGTGAAAGAAGACCCTGTAACAAGAAGTACAGCTGACGGAGACCCATAAGAGCAAAGATATTTGCACAAACCACAATGTATGGATCGCGAGTGATTCCAAAGATTGCTGGGATTGAATCGAGTGCAAAGACAAGATCAGTAAAGCCAAGTGAAATAAGTGCGATAGTAAAAGTTGTTGCGCCTTTGCTGCGCAAGAAAGTGATTACTCGATCCTCTTTCCACTCTTCTTCGCCATCATGTTCTGTTAAGAGACGGTAAGCGGTGAAAATCAAGAATGCACCGAAAATGAAGAAAGCGCCTGAGAATTTTTCAAGGATTGCGCTACCTGCTGCGATGAACCCGCCGCGAAGCACCAAGGCGATGATGATTCCTAATAACAGAACAAGCTGCTGCTTAGTTTTCTCAACTTGCAGGCGACTTAAAATAATTACGAATACGAAGATGTTATCTACAGACAGCGCATACTCAGTTAACCAGCCTGCGAAGAACTCTTTTTGTGCATTTGGATCTGTTGTCCAATTTGGCAAAAAATATCCAAAGACGAGGGCTGCTGCCACATAAATAATGGTCCAGATTCCTGCCTCGGTCATACTTGTCTCTTTATTGCGACGTATCACTGCAAGAATGAGATCGAAAAGGATTACTGCGGATAATCCGCCAAGAGTTACAAGCCAAATAGTCGTAGATTCCATGGCGGTATTGTGCCAGTAAGTGGCCCACTCATCGGACTTAAACATGGCAGCGATACACTTTATGCATCATGCAACTATCAATAGAGGCAGCTTTTGCTCAGGCTAGTTCAAGGATTTTGGATACTTCGACTTTCGTTCGTGCCGTTTTATCAGGCAGACGCCGCAATATGCAGGTGGAATTTGAGCGAATTGACATCCGGCTTGTTGAAATAAAAGGTGTCTTAAATCTGCAGTTGATGCAAAGTGATGGACGAGCAATGACGACAAAAAATCTTGTGCCACACCAGGAAGTCATCGATGCGCTCCTTAACAGTGGCTATGCAAACATCACGGTAGAAAGTACGCACGAAACATTTTCGGTTCGAATCACAAAAAGTGGCGACGCCCTTGTTCATGTTGAAAAAACTGAATCCGAACAAAACTTGTCACATGACAAGAAAAAGAATCGCTTGCTAGATTCTCACGATCCGTTCTTGCGCGAAGTCGGTATTGCAGATGCCAAGGGCCTCATTAAGCCTTCACGGCAAGACAAGTACAAACAGGTTGAGGAGTTCTTGCGATTATTATCACCAACCCTCAACGCTGCAATTGAGGCTGGACAGATTCATAAGCCGACTGCAGAAAATCCTTTGCGAATAACTGACCTAGGGTGTGGACACGCATACTTAACCTTTGCCGCACACCAGTACCTAATGAAGTCAGGAATTCCGGTAATTGTAACTGGCATCGATGTTCGACCAGATTCAAGAGACCGCAATAACGCTATCGCTGAAAAACTTGGCATCACGCAAACTATTAACTTTAGGGCCGAGGAAATAGCTAAGACAACATCCGAAGTTGCAGATGTAGCGATTGCTTTACATGCTTGTGATACTGCAACAGATGATGCAATTGCTTGGGCTGTTAATGGACAAGCCAAATTAATGTTGATCGCACCCTGCTGCCATCACGATATTCAGAAGCAAATTGAATCCGCGCCAGAACCTTGGGGAGCCATCACAAAGTTTGGTTTAATGAAGGAACGCCTTGGTGATTTATTAACCGATTCTTTGCGTGCCCAGTTATTGCGAATAGTGGGATACCGAGTTGAGATTATTGAATTTATTGGGGGAGAGCACACTCCTCGCAACTTGATGATTCGCGCAGTAAAGACTGATGCAAAGCCGGACAAGTTAGATATAGATCGATATCTGGAAATAACCGCACAATGGGGCGTCACCCCCGCATTAGAGAAGAAGCTACTTACTCTTAACATCCGTTAGACTTGCTAAATGTCTAAAGTCCTCGCATCCCTGCCAGTTGGCGAAAAAGTAGGTATCGCTTTTTCAGGCGGCCTGGATACATCTGTGGCTGTTGCCTGGATGCGAGACAAAGGCGCGGTTCCTTGCACATACACCGCAGATCTTGGCCAATATGACGAGCCAGATATTGATTCAGTCCCAGATCGCGCTAAAGAGTATGGCGCTGAAATTTCTAGAATTGTTGATTGCAAAAATGCATTGGTAGAAGAAGGACTAGCTGCAATTGCCTGCGGTGCTTTTCATATTCGTTCTGGTGGCAAACAGTATTTCAACACAACACCATTGGGCCGGGCAGTAACAGGAACAATGCTGGTGCGTGCAATGCATTCAGATTCAGTTGAAATCTGGGGCGATGGATCTACATACAAGGGCAACGACATCGAACGCTTCTATCGTTATGGCCTACTCGCAAATCCAAATTTACGAATTTACAAGCCATGGCTTGATCAAGATTTCGTCACCGAACTTGGCGGACGCAAAGAGATGTCGGAATGGTTAGTTGCACATGGCTTGCCATATCGTGACAGCACTGAAAAAGCGTATTCAACAGATGCAAACATTTTGGGTGCAACTCATGAAGCAAAGAGCCTAGAAAATCTAGATACATCTGTAGAGCTAGTTCAACCGATTATGGGTGTGCGTTTCTGGGACCCAGCGGTAAAAATTGATACCGAAGATGTGAAAATTTCATTTGTTCAAGGGCGCCCAGTTGCGATCAACGGAAAATCTTTTGATGATGTTGTTGATCTTATGAAGGAAGCCAACGCCATCGGTGGACGCCATGGCCTAGGTATGGCTGATCAGATTGAAAACCGCATCATTGAAGCTAAGAGTCGTGGAATTTACGAAGCTCCAGGAATGGCGCTGCTATTTATTGCATACGAGCGTTTGATTAGCGCAATTCACAATGAAGACACAATTGCTAACTATCACGCAGAAGGTCGCCGTCTAGGTCGTCTTTTGTATGAAGGTCGTTGGTTTGACCCACAAGCGTTAATGCTTCGTGAATCATTGATGCGTTGGGTCGCATCTGCCGTCACAGGCGAAGTAACTATTCGCATGCGCCGCGGTGATGATTATTCAATCATCAATACAACAGGTCCTGGACTTAGTTACCACCCAGAAAAATTGTCTATGGAGCGCACAGAAAACGCTGCATTTGGGCCGGTAGATCGCATTGGTCAATTGACAATGAGAAACCTTGATATTGCCGACACTCGCGCCAAGCTAGAGCTCTATCGCGCGCAGGGTCAGATCGGTGATGGAGAATTTAAATTAATAAGTGAAATCGAATAACTAGGAGAAAAATGCCAAAGAAGACCCTGCTCAAAATATTCGCGGTTTTGGCCGTAGCAGCAATTGCATTTGCATCAATAACTACTCTCGGAGGAGAAGGCACAGTGTCAGAATCAGCAGCAGGATTGCCAGCGGTAACAGCTAACGCAGGCGAGGCTCCAACAATTACACCACCAACAGGTGCAGCCCCAACAACATTACAAACACAAGACATCATTGTTGGAACAGGTGCCGAAGTTCAGGCAACATCGACTCTTACTGTTCATTACACATTGATGACATGGTCAAATGGCGAACTCATTGAGTCATCATGGACAGGTGGACAGCCAGCAACATTTCCACTCGCAGGAGTTATTGCAGGATGGCAGCAAGGATTGCCTGGTGCAAAAGTTGGCGGACGTCGTTTGCTAGTTATTCCGGCAGAGCTTGGTTACGGACCAAATGGTTCAGGCCCAATTGGACCAAATGAAACCTTGATCTTCGCAGTAGACATCATTGCTGTTTCATAACCAGCCTTAAACACGACCCCATCAGCCGAACTGGCTCGTGGGGTTTTGTGTTTGTTCACAGTGTGTTTACTAAGTCCATGTACTCTGCCGGCATGAAGAAAGTCGCAGGAGAGTTCTTAGGCACAGCCTTACTGGTAGCCATTGTTGTTGGCTCTGGAATTATGGCAACCGATCTGTCAAAAGACATCGGCGTGCAGTTGTTGATCAACACGATATCGACTGTTTTTGGCCTTGCGGTATTGATTCAGATTCTTGGGCCAATTAGCGGCGCTAATTTTAATCCCGTAGTAACAATGATTGATTTAATTCAAAAGCGCACCAACCTTGTAACCTTTATTCAATACGCAATAGCTCAGACGGCTGGTGCAATAACGGGTGCAATATTGGCCAATGCCATGTTTAGCCACCCACTGATCGAAATTTCAACAAAGGTTCGTTCAGGTAGCAATCAGTATTTAGGCGAAATCGTTGCAACCGCTGGACTTATTTTGATTATTAATCTGATGATTCATCAGGAAAAAACAAACCTGATTCCAGCAATTGTTGCCTCATGGATTGGTAGCGCTTACTTCTTTACTAGTTCAACATCCTTTGCCAACCCCGCTGTAACCGTTGGCCGCATATTCTCTGACTCTTTTGCCGGTATCGCGCCAGAATGTGTTTTGAAATTTATCGCAGCTCAAATTCTCGGAGCCGTAATCGGCCTGGGCCTAACGAAGGTGCTTACCAATGACAAATAAACCAACCGTTCTCTTTGTCTGCGTTCATAACGCTGGACGATCACAAATGGCAGCAGGATTCATGCGCGAGCTAGGACAGGGCCGAGTCGAGGTTCTATCTGCAGGAAGTGCTCCCAAGGATTCGATTAATCCAATTGCAGTAGAGGCAATGGCTGAAGTTGGAATTGATATTGCAAACAACACACCAAAGGTTTTAACAACTGAGGCTGTTCAAGAATCAGATGCTGTAATCACTATGGGCTGCGGAGATGTGTGCCCGTTTTACCCAGGCAAGCGTTACGAAGATTGGGTTCTAGATGATCCTGCTGGACAGGGAATTGAACCTGTGCGTGTAATTCGTGATGAAATCAAAAAGCGCGTAGAAGCTTTGCTTGCTGAACTACTTCCCGCCTAACGGCCCAGGTAGTTCACCGCGATTTCATAGAAAATAAACCCAAAAGGCCTTATTTACCCTAGACAAACTTTCTACTGTGGTGCCATGACACATTCTGGCTCATCTGCATTTAGCGAAGTTAATGAAAAAGTTGCCCAAGCGGGAGAAATTCTTGGGATCAAATCCGGAGTTATTTCGGCCCTAAGTAGTTGTGAACGTGAAGTAGTTATTTCTATTCCACTGCGCAAAGGTGATGATGTAGAAGTTCTCACTGGTTATCGAGTTCAACATTCAAGTGCTCGCGGACCACGCAAAGGCGGCATCCGTTTTCACCAAGATGTAGATCTTGATGAAGTCCGCGCTTTGGCTTCTCTGATGACATGGAAGACCGCGTTAATCGATGTTCCATTTGGTGGAGCAAAAGGTGGAGTAGCCGTTAATGCATCGACATTAACTCCAATAGAAAAAGAAGAAATCATCCGACGTTGGACCCGTTCCCTAGTGCACGTACTCGGCCATCATCGTGATATTCCAGCTCCCGATATGGGAACAGATGCCCAAACAATGGCGTGGTTGATGGATGAGTTCCACAGACTTGAGGGTTTTCAACCTGCGTGCGTTACTGGAAAGCCAGTTGAACTCTTTGGAGCAGCTGGACGCGAAGAAGCAACAGGTCGTGGAGTAGCACAAATTGCGGCGGCAACTTTGGAAAAAAGTAATGTGAAGGTCAAAGGCGCAACAGTTGCGATTCAAGGCTTTGGAAACGTCGGACGTTATGCGGCCTTGGTGTGCCAAGAGCTTGGCATGAAGGTCATTGCTATCTCTGATGTGTCAGGAGGAATTGTTGATAAAAAGGGAATCGATATCGCATCAATTTTCCACCACAAATCTTTGCAAGATGTAAAGGCAGATGAGCGAATCGGAGCTGCCGAAGTCCTTGAGGTCAAGTGCGATGTCTTAATCCCAGCAGCACTTGGTGGAGTAATCAATGAAAACAATATGAACAAGATCAATGCTGGATTCATTATTGAGGGCGCAAATCAGCCAATTACAATTGCAGCAGACCGTGAACTTCGCACACAAGGCGTACTTATAGTTCCAGATATTTTGGCTAACTCGGGCGGTGTTATGGGGTCATACTTTGAATGGACACAAAACATCCAAGAGTTCAGCTGGCCCCTAGAAAAATTCCGCCGCGAGCTAGACACCCGCATGGAAATGGCCTTTGCCAATGTTCATGAAGTTTCCAAAAAGTACTCAGTAGACCTTCGCACCGCAGCCTTTGTGGTTTCAGTGGGCCGCGTTGCAAGAGCCTTTGAGATGCGAGGATCGTTGGTTTAACTTCCACCACGAATAACGGTAGCTAAGTTACGAAGCTACGCTGCGAAGGATTGGCTGTTCGAAATCTTCGAACTTTGCAATCCATGAGTATCCACATTCACCGCATAGGGTCATGGGACCAAACTCATCATTTGTAATAATTTCCAACTCAATAGAACGGCATACATAGCAAGTTGGAAAATCAATTAGTGACGACATGACAACTTCCCTTCTAGTACCGAACATGGGCGGGGAAGCGTCTCTATTATCGTCTTGGGCGCTCACCCACCTCCGCGTATCGAAGTGAATGTCAGGTTAAATCTCTATTTACCCGTTATTTCTTTTCTTCTAGGTGCAAAGCAACTGAGTTAATGCACCAGCGCTCATCTGTTGGTACGTCATAGCCTTCACCCTTGAAGACATGGCCAAGGTGTGAGTTACATGCGGCGCAGCGCACTTCGGTGCGAATTCTTGGTGCTAGTGAACGATCCTCAAGCAAGATAACGGCGTCATCTGCAGTAGGCGCATAGAAAGAAGGCCATCCACAGCCGCTGTGAAACTTCGTTTCACTTTTAAATAGTTCTGCGTTGCAAGCCTTGCAGCGATAAGCACCCACTACTTCAGTGTCGGTGTATTCACCAGTAAAGGGAGCTTCAGTTCCGGCATTTCTCAATACGTCGTAGGCGAGATCGCCAACTCGGGCTTTGAGCGCGGCTTCATCAATGTTCACTTTTTCCATGGCAAAACCTTAGAACAAATTTGTTGCAGTCGCATCTTTATGCCTTCAGAACCGCCTGGGCTACATTCAAATCTTTTTCAAAGACCATCAACTGTGGACCATCGAGCGTTTGCGTAAGGGTTGCCTTGATATTGGAGTCAACCAATTTTTGAAGCGCCATCTGAGCCTCGATGTAATTACTTGGCGTAGGTAATGGCTTCAGCAAACCGTACTGATCTTTCTTTCCTGCTTTGATTGGCGTGATAACTAACTTCTTGTTACTGGAAAAACCCCACTTCAAAACAAGCACCAATAGGGCAAGGCCAGCAAAGCCGCCAAAGGACTGTAAGAACAATCCATTATTGATTCCACCAAGCATGCAGCAATTATAATTGCAAAAGGGTTTATTTGCGTCGAAAGAGCTTTCTTGAAAAGTACTGAAACCGGACAACAAAGCTTGAACTAAATGAGACCTTTGCACCCTTAGGCACGATTGTTCTTTCGATATATGGTTGAGAATTCTTAATAACCTTTTCGAAATTCTCCATACTTAGTTCTTCATTTAATGCCTCAGATTTACTGTAAGAGTCAAACTTTGAGATTTCAACACCTTTGCAAAATGGACAGCTAGAGCTGCTATCGGAAACCCGCTTTTGGCATTGAGGGTTTAGGCAAAGGGCCACGACTAATTCCTATCCAAAGCGAGTACGGATGAGTTCAGCCTCAAATTCTATTCATTAGTAACGATCTCGTCTCTACAGGCGGGGAGCACACTTAAGTTAACTTGGAATTAACTTAGAGAGTCTTGAAAGGGGAGATTTGACCTCATAGATTTCGATCAACCAAATTGGTTCTTCCCAGACAGGAAATACAATGGATCAACGTGAAATTAATGAAAAGCGTTATGAGATTGCTGCTTCACAAACCTCATCAGTAATGCTGGTCGGGCTTTTTTCAAACCTTGCAATTTTTGCAATAACAGCATTCGCCGATCTTTCTTCTGGAGTGCAAACTGACTGGAAAGTCATCGTCAGCATTGTCGAAGCATTTTTCTTGGTTTTTGCAATGGGAGTTTTTGGCGACATAGCGGCATATGTTAAAGATATTCCTGCAACTGAAGACTCAACGTGGAATAGAAATGCACGCAAGGCCCCGCCTGAGATTTTTATGGTAATCACAGCAGTAGGAATTATTGCGTTGTGGTACTTCCAGATTAGAGCAATCGGAGCTTAGTTATTCAGATTAGGAGGGCTGAGGCTAACTACCTCAGCCCTTTTAATTGTGAATTTTGGGAGGTATGGGCAGAAATGACTGTCCATATTCCCACAGGGCTTAATCTCCCCATTACGCTTTTGGAATGGGAATTAGGGGGAGTCTTTTCAGAGGATTGTTAATTGCTCTGGCCTTAACTCTGATCCCCGTATCTGCAATTTCTGCTCAGAAGATAACCCCTGGATCAACCTGCAAAGTTTTGTACCAAAAAGTTGTTTATCAGGGTAAAACTTATACCTGCATCAGATCTGGCAAGAAGTTGGTTTGGAATAAGGGCGTTGCCGTTAAGAAGCCAACACCTGCTCCAACACCTGCTCCAACACCTACTCCAACACCTACTCCAACACCTACTCCAACACCTACTCCAACTCCAACCCAGACTGCTTCTGATGGTAAGTCTAGAAATTTGTCTAAAGAATATAAATTCACAGACAAGTCAACTACGCAGCCAATGACGGCTTGCCAACTCAAGCAACCCAATCAAGATGGCGAACGAAACGGATTTGGATTTCCAAGATCAACTTCTAGGCTTAAGAACTTTGGAACTGTAAAAGGCATCATGGTTTTTGTTGAATTCCTAGATGTTAAAGGTACGGATGACCCAATCATTGTGGCCCCAACTTTTATTGACAAATTTCATGATTTCTATAGCAAAGCCTCATATGGTCAACTTAACTTTAAAGTAGATGTTCATCCCAAGTACTTGCCCATAGAAAAGAGATCATCAGACTACGGAATGAATGTCTGGGGTCAAGGAGATCCGATCAAATATTTCAGTGATGGAATTACTGCTGCTGACCCATATGTGAATTTCAGTAGTTACGACTTCGTAGTGATTATGCCTCCAAGTGGTATTCAAAGTATCTTGTACGGTCCTGCCTTTCCATGGGCTAAGGTGCAAACAAATGAAGGAGTGATTCGCTTTGGTACCGTTGGTGGAGCGGATCAAAGAAATGCCTCTTCAACAGGATGGGCATGGCTTTCACACGAAATTGGTCACACACTTGGTTTTGAACACCAATATGGCTACGTAGGTCCAATTTGGGATCTCATGGATAACGTATATGTCACAGCAGGAACAGAATTGTTCGCTTGGCACCGATTTCTACAAGGATGGCTAAGCGAGCAGCAATTAGATTGCCTAGATAGAAATGCGATTAAAACAAATAAGTATTTAAATTATGTTTCAGCAATTGAAGACCAAAATTCAAACCTAAAGACCGTGATAATTCCATTGAATAGCCAGCAAGCAATTGTTATTGAATCAAGAAGAAGCAGAGGTTTTGATGACTTCGGATTACAGTACGAAGGTGCTCTCGTCTATATTGTTGATGTCAGTAAAGATAGCAACGAGAAAGCAATAGAAATAGTTAAAGGTGGAATTCTCAATACCATTAAGGGCAAACCTTTAGGGACCTTACTGGCTGGAAATTCAGTTGAAACCAATGGTTACAAAATAACTAACCTAGAATCAACCTATTTTGGAGATGTCATACAGATAGAAGCAATAGGTTAATTTGTGTTTAATCTAATTTATAACTTCCGTTGCATATTCGCTAACTAACATCATCTTCTCCTTATGAATAAAGTAGCCAAGAGATCAAATCCTGGAAATAAAGGTTTGGCAGATATATCCACTATTCAAGGGATTGAAATACATCCAAGGTTTGGACATAGAACTCGGATTCACTTACATAAGTGGGTGGTGAGGGACTCGAACCCCCGACCCGGTGATTAAGAGTCACCTGCTCTACCAACTGAGCTAACCACCCGAGGCATACAGGCGCCGGAAACGCTTGAATGCAGGGGGAAACCTATCAGGAACACGCACCTTGTCGCACATCCGCGACACCTGCACGCGGAAAAAGCGGATCAAAAGCAGGGGAGGATCACCTAGTTTTGCGAATATTTACCAGTATTAGTGAGAATCCTTGTAGCGATTGTATGAGGCGGTGATCTCAAGCTCTGCCGCTTCGTGGCCAACCCATTCGCCACCTTGTACAGATTTTCCTGGCTCTAAGGTTTTATACACTTCAAAGAAATGCTTAATTTCTGAAAGTTCATAAGCCGGCACATCGTTGAGATCTTGAAGATAAGACTTTCGCACATCTCCTGCTGCAACACACAAAAGTTTGTCATCTCCGCCAGCTTCATCGGTCATGTTTAACATTCCGATAACTCGACAGGAAACAACGCATCCTGGAAAAGTTGGTTCATCCAACATAATTAATGCATCCAACGGATCGCCATCTAATGACAAGGTGTTCTTTACGAATCCGTAGTCGTAGGGATAGCGAGTTGATGTAAAGAGCATGCGATCAAGGCGGACTTCACCAGTTAGGTGATCGATCTCGTACTTGTTACGTGATCCGGCTGGAATTTCAACAACGACGTCGAAAATCATTTGGTCCGACTCTCTACTCAATACTGCAAGGGTCAATCAATAAACAAACTTGGGGTGAACGACGGGGCTCGAACCCGCGACATCCCGGACCACAACCGGGTGCTCTACCAGCTGAGCTACGTCCACCATGAGTGCTCAAGTCTACCTGTTATCAAGCGGTGGTAGGTGCCTCGTTTTGTGCGAAGATAAAGACAGATTGGCGGTAGTAGGCCAGTTCAGCGATTGAATCTTGGATATCGCCAAGGGCTCGGTGATTGCCCGTCTTTGCTGGAGCGCCAAAGTAGGCCTTTGGAAACCACCGGCGGGCTAACTCTTTGATGGATGAAACATCAACGGTTCGATAATGCAGGTAATCATTTAACAGTGGCATATCGCGAGCGATAAATGAGCGGTCAACGCTGACTGAGTTTCCGGCCAAGGGAGATTTACCAGGCTGGGTCGATGCGCTTTCCAGATATGCGATCACCTTTGCCTCAGCCTCGGCAACTGAAATGCCATTGGGAATCTGTTCAATCAACCCGCTTGCGGTGTGCATCTGGGTCACGAACTCGTTCATTCCGGCCAACTGCTCAGCGCTCGCCTTGATGACAACATCAACACCTTCGCCGATTACATTTAAATCTGAGTCGGTCACAAGGACGGCGATTTCGACTAAGACATCCTTTTCAAGGGATAACCCGGTCATTTCGCAGTCGATCCAGATCAAATGTGGCTGTTCATTAGGCATGGGCGAACCTTACGCGAAAAGGGGTGATTTCACCTTTTGTTAACCTTCTAGACACCTTTGGTCTACACAAAAATTCCCGTTTAAGTACAAGATTCCCCCCATGACATTGCTTGAAAACAAGTCGGCAGACATTCCTGCCCCACGCGAAATCACCACTAAACCACGTTTATCTGACAAGATTTTTCGTGGTGTTGTCACAGGTGGAGGACTTTCTTCACTAGTAATTTTAGGTTTGATTTTCGCATTTCTTTTGTATCAGGGTTACGACGTTTTTAGTTCCCAAGGTCTCAATTTCTTGACCACATCTCGCTGGGATGTGAACTTCGATGAAGTAGGAAATATTACGAGTAGCGATTTTGGACTGGCAGGCATGCTTATAGGAACACTAATTTGTTCCTTTGTTGCAGTGTTGATTGCGGTACCAATCTCAGTTGCCACAGCTTTATATCTGTCCTTCTATGCACCACCACTCGTAAAAAAGTTTATGGTTACTGTCGTAGATTTGATGGCAGCATTCCCATCAATTCTTTTTGGAATTTGGGCTTACTTTGTCCTAATGCCAAGTGGTGCATATTGGGCTAAGTTGATTAACAAGTATTTGGGATTTATTCCAGTATTTTCAAATGAGTTAAGAGTTTTTGAGAATTCCCCATTCATCGCAAGTTTAATTTTGGCAATCATGATCATTCCAATCGTAACTTCGATTTCACGCGAAGTATTTTCTCAAGCGCCTCTTGACCGAATTCAAGCCGCATATGCGTTAGGTGCAACACGATGGGCAATGATTCGGGCAGTTGTGATTCCACATGGGCGTGGCGGTGTCATTGGTGGAGCAATGCTTGGTTTGGGTCGCGCAATGGGCGAGACAGTTGCTGTGTACACAGTTCTTAATTTGGTTTTTGCCATCAATTGGCAGATTCTTTTTGGAGTTGGTGGAAATGTTGCCTCATTGATTCTCTTGAAATTTGGCGAAGCAACACCTTACGAAATTCAGGCACTTATGGCCGCAGGACTTGTTCTTTTCGTACTTACACTGTTAGTAAATTTTGCTGCAGATTTACTTGTAAGTCGCTTGGGAGGTAAGGGTAAATGAGTAGCAATGTCATAGCCGAGGCACCAAATTATGATCATGTATCGCCAATTCGCCCTTGGGCAGCTTCCAATCGGGAACGAATCATTTCCACTGGTATTTTTATCCTGGCTTTAATTACTGCCTTTTTGTTAGTTAGCTTTACTGGGTTCAGCGGCAAGCTTGGTTTTTTCATATTATTTATAATAATCTTCGCAGGTATCAATTCCTTCCGAGACTACTTACGTTTTGGTAGCGCATTAGCAAAAGATACTTTGGTTAACACTCTGGTCGCGGCGGGTGCCTTTATTACGATTGTGCCGATTTTGAGTATTCTCTACACCGTAATTAGTAAGGGCACAAAAGGCATTTACACTGGCTTGTTCTATCGAGACATGTCTGTGAGCGCGCCTAGCGATCCATTAAATGTTGGTGGCTTAGCACACTCAATTGTCGGCACACTCCTTCTGGTCGGTGTCGCACTAGTGATAAGCGTTCCAATCGGAATTCTTACAGCTTTATATCTGACTGAGATCAAGGGCAAATTTAGTCGTCCTATTCGATTCTTAGTTCAGGCGATGTCCGGGGTTCCTTCTATTGTTGCAGGCCTCTTTATCTATTCCGCTATTTTGATTCCAATTACGAAAGATAATTCTTCGCTTCTTGGGTCTTTAGCACTTACGATTTTGATGATTCCAACGGTTGCTCGTACCTCGGAAGAAGTTTTGAATTTAATTCCGAATGATCTGCGAGAAGCTGGAGTTGCACTTGGTGGAACTCAATGGAGGTCTGTCGCCTTGATCGTGGTTCCAGCAGCAAAGAGTGGATTAATCACGGCGGTCATCCTTGGAGTCGCCCGCATTGCTGGTGAAACTGCCCCTGTGCTGTTAGTAGCTGGGGGTGGAGATAAATTTAATTTCAACCCAACGAGCGGACCAATGGGCTCATTGCCCTACTACATTTGGCGCTCTTTTGGCGCTGGATCTGAAGAAGCAATCGCTCGTGCATGGAGTGGATTGTTTGTTCTTTTGGTTATCGTCTTTGCCCTATTTGCAGTGGCAAGATTTCTTGGCAACCGTAAGGCTAGGTAAGTAAATGTCTACTGAAAATAATGGAGAGAATAAAGAAATGGATACTTCAACAACGCCTTCCTCGCTATCTTCGGTAGCAGCCGCATCTAAGCGAACCGCTATTAATACAAGGCCGATGGGAACAGGGCTTGAAGCACGTAATGTTCATGCCTGGTTTGGAAAGCACCACGCATTAGCTGATGTCTCTCTAGATTTTGCTGCCGGAACCGTGACCGCACTGATCGGGCCGTCTGGCTGTGGCAAGTCGACATTCATCAGAACTTTAAATCGTATGCACGAATTCATCCCCACAGCGGCGATGGCTGGTCAGGTTATGTTGGACGGTAAAGACATTTATGATCCAAGTGTTGACGTGACGAAGATTCGTTTAAAAATCGGAATGGTTTTTCAAAAGCCAAATCCGTTTCCTTCAATGACAATTGGCGAAAACGTACTTTCTGGCCTGAAGCTGGCACAGCTAAAGACCTCTAACAAAGATGAACTCTTAGAAGAATGTCTAGTAAAGGCAGGATTATGGGCAGAGGTAAAGGATCGTTTAAATGCCCATGGTGGGTCTCTCTCAGGCGGCCAGCAACAGCGTTTGTGTATTGCGCGTTCATTAGCGGTTCGGCCTCAAGTACTACTGATGGATGAACCTTGTTCAGCGCTTGACCCAGGATCAACTCTTCGAATCGAGGAGACGATTTCAGAACTTTCTTCATCCATGACAATTGTGATTGTTACTCACAATATGCAGCAAGCCGCGCGCGTTTCTGACTACACGGCCTTTTTCTTATCAGATGGCGGACCAGGACAAATGATTGAAATGGCTCCAACACGGGAGATTTTTGCCCGGCCTCGCGATAAACGTACTGAAAACTATGTGACTGGAAGATTTGGCTAATTCAGACCTGTTCACCTTAAATTCACTCAGATTTCGCTGTTCATTTCCTAACTTTATACGAAGAATTATGGTTCAACATCTAGGTTCATCGCAGTTAGCCCATCCACTCTACCCAATCTAAGGAGCAGTAAATGAAGTTTTCTCGTGTTGTGAAAACTACTATTGCAGTAGTTTCACTATCTCTAGCACTTGCAGCGCCAGCCCAAGCTACCGACCTAGCTGGTTCAGGTGCATCTTTCCCTGATCAGATGATCCAAGCTTGCAAAGCGGGCTTTAAGGATGCAACCGCACACACATACCAGTACACCTCTGCCAGTTCTGGTGTTGGGCAAGCTGATGCAAAGATCGGTAAGGGAGACTTTTGGTTCTCAGATGGAATTTTCACAACTGCTCTAGGTAAGCCATCAACAATGATTCACCTTCCTATCGTTGCGGGTCCAGTTGCTATTGCGTACAACCTTCCAGGTAACGCAGGAAAGACACTTTCACTAAGCGCAAACACAATTTCAGACATTTTTGCTGGAAAAATTACAAAGTGGAATGATCCAAAAATCAAGGCAGATTCAAACCGCGTTGTAAATCGTGTTTCATACCGCACAAAGAATGGCGTGATCCTAAAGAATGCAGACGGAACCCCTAAGATTCTTCGTGAGTGGAAAGAAACAGTTCGCTTTACATTGCCGAACCGTGCAATCCAAGTTGTATACCGTTCAGATGACTCAGGTACAACTGAAAACTTCGTAAACTACCTCAAGGGTGCGCCAAGCACAGATGCAGGCTGGACAAAGAGCAAGGCTTTCGCATCAGCAATCAAGGGAGTTGGAACAAGCGTTGATGCTGCAGGAAATCTTGGTCGCTACATCGGTCGTCAAAAATCTCAAGGAGTGGCACTCGAAGTTTCAAAAACTTCAGGAGCAATCACTTATGTTGAGACAAGCTTCGCTGCAGATAACAAAATCCCTGTAGCCAATGTATACAACGCCTCAGGAACACTTGTGTCTCCAAATACACCAGGTGCAGTCGGAGCTTTCTTGGGATCAGCACAAGCAGGTTCTGAAGAAGGTACATACATCTTCGACTACAAGACAAAGGATGAGGGTGCTTATCCAATCTCGATCGTGTCTTACATGATTGCGGATACAAAGTACGCATCAGCATCAACCGCTACAGCAGTGAAGGCACTTGCTAACTACATTTTGAGTCCAGCATGTGCGGGTACAGAAGGTTCCAAGTTTGGATTCTCTGTAATCACGGGCAAGGGCAAGACTGTTGCTGACAACATGATCGCAAAGATCGGCAGCAAGTAATAGCTTAAATATCGAGGGAGGGAAACGGCCGGGTATATTCCGGCCGTTTTTCTTTTCCCATTTTTTTGTTGAATTTGAGTTTGATATCCAGAAAAGCGATGCGCGCCTGGCAGGAATCGAACCTGCGACAACCCGCTTAGAAGGCGGGTGCTCTATCCGACTGAGCTACAGGCGCCTGTAGGAGGGTCGTAATGCATAGTCTACCCGCCACTACCACTAAGGTTTCATTCCATGGCTGAGTTCATTTACACGATGAAGAAGGCGCGTAAAGCGCACGGTGACAAGGTCATCCTTGATGATGTCACGATTATGTTTTATCCCGGTGCCAAGATTGGTGTGGTCGGTCCCAACGGTGCAGGTAAGTCCACTGTTCTACAGATCATGGCGGGGTTGCAGCAACCATCAAATGGTGAGGCATACCTAACCCCTGGATACACAGTGGGAATCTTGCTGCAGGAACCACAGTTAGATGAGACTAAAAATGTCATTGATAACGTCAAAGAGGGTGTTGCAGAAACTGTTGCGATGCTTGCCCGCTTTGATGAGATTAGCGCCGAGATGGCAAACCCAGATGCAGATTACGACACCTTGTTAACTGAAATGGGAAATCTTCAGGAGCAGCTTGATCATCGCAATGCCTGGGAATTAGATTCGCAGTTAGAGCAAGCAATGGATGCACTTCGTTGCCCACCACCTGATGCAGATGTTTCTGTTTTGTCTGGCGGAGAAAAGCGCCGTGTTGCTTTGTGTAAATTGCTTTTACAAGCTCCAGATTTGCTGTTACTTGATGAGCCTACAAACCACTTGGACGCCGAATCTGTTTTGTGGCTAGAACAACATTTAAATAAGTATGTGGGCGCAGTTGTTGCGATCACGCACGATAGATACTTCTTGGACAATGTTGCGCAGTGGATTCTTGAACTCGACCGTGGTCGCGCTTATCCATATGAAGGAAATTACTCGACCTACCTTGAAACAAAGGCTGCTCGCCTTAAGGTTGAAGGCCAAAAGGATGCGAAGCGCGCAAAGCGATTAGCAGAAGAGCTTGACTGGGTTCGACAAAATGCAAAGGGCCGCCAAGCTAAATCAAAGGCGCGTCTTGCACGGTATGAAGAAATGGCTGCGGAAGCAGACAAGATGCGAAAACTGGACTTTGAAGAAATTCAAATTCCACCTGGTCCACGCCTTGGAAACGTTGTTATTGAAGTAAACAACTTAACTAAAGGCTTTGGTGATCGGGTATTAATTGAAGATCTTTCATTTACTCTGCCTCGCAACGGAATCGTTGGAATTATTGGACCTAACGGTGCCGGTAAAACAACTCTCTTTAAAACTTTGATGGGAATGGAAACTGCTGATTCTGGTTCAGTAATGATCGGTGAAACTGTAAAGATTTCATATGTCGATCAGAGCCGCGGCGGAATTGATCCAAAGAAAACATTGTGGGAAGTTGTTTCAGATGGCAACGACTTTATCAAGGTCGGCCAAGTTGAAATGCCATCACGCGCATATGTTTCTTGCTTTGGCTTTAAGGGTCCCGATCAGCAAAAAGCAGCAGGTGTTTTATCTGGCGGAGAACGCAACCGTTTGAACTTAGCGTTAACGTTGAAGCAAGGTGGAAACCTATTGCTACTGGATGAGCCAACAAACGACCTTGATGTTGAAACATTGGGATCACTTGAAAATGCATTACTGGAGTTTCCAGGTTGCGCCGTAGTGATTTCCCACGATCGCTGGTTCTTGGACCGCGTAGCAACCCACATCTTGGCCTACGAAGGTGATGCAAAGTGGTTCTGGTTTGAAGGAAACTTCGAAAGCTACGAAGCCAACAAGATTGAGCGATTGGGAGCTGAAGCTTCTCGTCCGCACCGAATGACCTACCGAAAGCTAACCCGTTAATGAAGTATTTAAATAAGCAGTTTGTCCGGCTAGATGACATTGACCTATTTGGACATGCTAACAACGCTAAGTATTTGGTGTTTGCACAAGAAGCGCGCTTCCACTGGTCCTATGTTCAGTTTGAAGAACGTAAAGAGCAGCCAGTCATTGTGGCGATGGTTGTTGCTCGCGCAGAAATAGATTTTATTCAACCGATTTATGAAGGTGGACGATTTGTAGATGTCCACATTTGGGTAGACAAGATCGGAACATCATCTTTTTCTATGGTCTCCGAAATTTCTGATAACGGGGTTTTGTTTGCACGAATCAAGAGCGTGCAGGTTGTGGTTTCAATGGAGACGAGAAAATCACGACCACTTACCGATGAAGAGCGCGAATTCCTTAATCAATATTTGGAGGCATAAAAATGGCACAGTTACCTTCACGCACAGAACGCCCATGGTGGAGAGATGCGGTCACGTATCAGATCTACCCACGCTCATTTGCTGATGCAAATGGCGACGGCATCGGCGATGTCGAAGGTATCCGCTCACGTCTTCCATACTTAAAGAAACTCGGCGTCGATGCAATTTGGATTTCACCTTGGTATCCATCGCCGCAACACGATCATGGCTATGACGTATCTGATTACATGGATATCGAACCAGCGTATGGAACATTGGCTCAAGCTGAACAATTGATCAAAGAGACACATGAAAACGGAATTAAATTTATTGTAGATATTGTTCCTAACCACACATCAAGTGATCACAAATGGTTTCAGGCTGCCCTTGCTGCTGCTCCAGGATCGGCAGAGCGCGATCGTTACATGTTCCGCGATGGCAAAGGCGAAAATGGAGAATTGCCACCTAACAACTGGGAAGCAGTCTTTGGTGGTTCTGCGTGGGAAAGAATTGTTGAAGCAGATGGAACACCGGGGCAGTGGTACTTGCACCTGTTTGCAATAGAACAACCGGATTTGAATTGGGAAAACCAAGAAGTCAAAGATCATCTTGAAGATGTTCTAAAGTTTTGGTTAGACCGCGGTGTAGATGGTTTCCGTATCGATGTTGCACACGGAATGGTGAAAGAGACAGGTTTGCCTGATGTTCGCCATGATCCAACCGCGGCAATGCTTGGAACCGATCACAAGCCTTTCTGGGATCAAGAAGGAGTTCACGACATTTATCGTGCCTGGCGCAAGATTTTTGATTCATATCCAGGACATCGCATGGGAGTTGCCGAAGCTTGGGTAAGTCCTGCATCTCGAATTGCTCGATACGTGCGCGCCGATGAGCTTCAAAACTCATTTAACTTTGAAATGCTCACAACCTTGTGGGATGCACAACAAATCAAAACAAAGATTGATAGTTCAATTGAGGCGCTAGTTGAAGTTGGCGCTCCAGCATCATGGGTATTTAACAATCACGATGTTGTCCGTTCAATTGACCGCCTAGATCTTGGCCTTACTAATGATGGAACTTCAACATTTACTCGACAAGGCGATCCTGCCAAGTTCAATGTCGCACGCGGCACTTTGCGTGCCCGCAGTGCAACGTTGATGACACTGGCCTTACCTGGTGGAACTTATCTGTACCAAGGCGAAGAGATTGGTTTGCCCGAAGTACGCGATATTCCGGAAGATCGCTTAACTGATCCTCGTTGGAAGATGAGTGGATATGTAGACCGCGGCCGTGATGGTTGTCGTGTTCCATTACCGTGGACTGCAGATCCAAAGGGCGGCTTTGGTTTCTCAGCAAATGATGCGCTGCAACTTAACGAAACTTGGTTGCCACAATCATCGTGGATGGGCCAGTTCGCGGTTGATACTCAAGATGGTGTTGAAGGATCAACACTAACTATGTACCGCAAAGCACTTGCCATTAGAAAAACCGAAGAAGGTTTAGGCGATGGCCCAATGGAATGGATCGAAGCAGGTTCAGATGTTGTGGCATTTAAGCGCCCCGGAAATTTCGCGTGCTACATCAATTTTGGTGCTGCACTAGAACTTCCAGCTGGAAGCGAATTATTGATTACTAGCGGACCAATATCTGGGCACACATTGCCAACTGATACCGCTGCTTGGGTTCGCTTAGTTTCCTAATGCCAAACACACAGCTGCAAAGCAAAGTCGTAAAGGTACTTGCGGCTGCGCAAGTTTTTAATGGCATTGGAATCGCAGGCTCGATCGCAGCTGGTTCGCTGTTAATTGCTTCAATTACTGAATCAGAAACCTTAGCAGGGCTAGCGTCAACCAGCGCAGTACTTGGCGCAGCTGCATTGGCCTTACCGCTTGCGCGACTTACTGCAAAAGGTGGACGGCGACTGGCATTGGCAACAGGTTTTATTGCAGGAATCGTCGGATCGATTCTGGCAGTTGTCGGCGGAACGCAGCGGATTGTTGTCGTGATGTTGATGGGAACTTTTTTGGTAGGCGCTGCATCTGCTGCCGGATATCAAGCACGATTCGCAGCAATTGATCTTGCGACAAATCAAACACGAGCTAAGCAACTTTCAATTGTTGTGTGGGGTTCAACGATCGGGGCGGTAACAGGTCCAAACTTGATGGAACCTTCGGGAAACATTGCTGAGTACTTTGGATTACCGCGTCTTGTTGGGCCATATTTGGTTTCAGCGACAACCTTTACCTTGGCATCAATCGTGATACTGATGTTCTTACGACCAGATCCTTATTTAGTTGCAAATAGCCTGGCAATTGCGACCGGTAAGAAAGTTTCAACCAAGCAAGCGCTGTCGCATATTCGTCAAAACCCAAGAGCTTTATTTTCAATTATTTCAATTGCAATTGGGCATGCAGCCATGATTTCAGTAATGGTCATGACGCCAGTTCATATGGCACACGTAGATGTAACTCTTTCCATTATTGGTTTGGTTATTAGCGTCCATGTTCTGGGCATGTATGCCTTCTCACCAGTTGTCGGATCCTTAAGTGATCGATTTGGTCGGGTACGCGTAGTTCAGCTGGGAATCGCAATACTTTTGTTGGCAGCGTTAATCGCTGGCAGTGCTAGCGCTGATGATGCCTACACCTTGGGTGTTGGATTATTTTTACTGGGGCTAGGTTGGTCATGCACCCTGATCGCAGGCTCGGCCTATCTCTCTGAAAGCGTTGACGCCGAATTTCGTGCATCTTCTCAAGGCGCAAGTGACTTGGTCATGAACTTATCTGGTGCTGCCGGTGGTGCATTAGCAGGCGTGATTATTGGAACGCTCAATTATGGTTGGCTCTGTTTCTTTGTAGCTATTCCTGTTTCACTTCTTGGCTTAGCCTCATTTAAATTAAGCTCTCATGAATAACTTTTACGAGCAAGTTGGTGGCGAAAAGTTCTTCGCAGATCTCACCTCGCAGTTTTATGCAGTCGTTGCAACTGATCCAATACTGCGACCAATGTATCCAGAAACAGATATGAAAGGCGCGGCAATTCGTCTGCAATGGTTTCTAGAACAGTATTGGGGCGGACCAAGTACATACCAAGAAAACCGCGGACACCCACGACTTCGCATGCGTCATGCAGAGTTTTCAATTGATACCAAGGCGCGCGATGCATGGCTAAATGCAATGCGCACCGCAGTTGCTGGTGTGGAAATAACTGAAGATTTAAAACAAGAATTGTGGAGCTATCTCGAGATGGCGGCGCATTCGATGGTTAATCAACCAGATTGAGATTGATTTCCAACCTTTAGAATTTCACCATTTCGCAAGTACCACAGTGTTCCTTGGCCGTCTCTGACCGTTGTAACGCGAAGACCGACCTTTTCAACAACGCCTTCGATTTCTAGGACATCGACAGAATCACCAACACCATATTGATCTTCAATCAACATGAAAATTCCAGACAAAACATCTCGGACAAGTGTTTGTGCACCTAAACCAATAGCAACACCGACAACACCGGCAGATGCGATCAACGGTCCTAGATCAAAACCAAATTCACCTAGCGCCATTGCAACAGCGATAATCCAGGTTGCACTTTTTAATGTTGCAGTAAGTACGCCGCCAATAGTTGTGGCACGTTCTTTTTGACGAGCGACCATATTGCGCGGCCCAAGAACTAGATCAGCCGAAGCCAATCGGTTCATGGCACGAGCGATAGCGCGGGAGCCAAAGGATTGAATCAAAACAGCGCCGACAAGGATGATCAGGATGCGCAGGGGAGTCCCAGCCATCCATTCGAGGAAGTTACGCATGGAGTCGCTCATAATGACAAGACTTTATCCAAATATTTACCTAAAAGCCCTCATCAAATACCCACGCGGTCGGGTGTTTTGAGGCAAGATAAACCAATCGGTGCCAGCCAGGCGCTAGATCGGGAGCGATAAATGTCGCGCACACTTGTCTTAAATGCCACCTACGAACCGTTGGGTGTCATCACAGATCGTCGCGCGCTGATCCTTGTCTTAAATCATCGAGCCGTAATGGTTGAAGATTCTGGCGAAATTTTACGATTTGCAGGAGGGCAAGTTTCATTGCCTGCAGTTGTTCGTCTTACAAAGTTTGTACGAATTCCTTATCGACACTCAGTTCCATTATCTCGCCGCGCGATTTTTGCCAGAGATGGTGGTCGTTGTGTCTATTGCGCAGCACCTGCAACATCGATTGATCATGTGATTCCACGCAGTCGTGGTGGTGGGCACAACTGGGAAAATGTCGTTTCTGCGTGTCACAAGTGCAACCATGTAAAAGCTGACAAACACCTGAAGGAACTCGGTTGGAGATTGCGTACATTGCCTCGCGAACCAGTAGGTGCTGCGTGGAGAATCCTAGGAACAGGTCGCACAGATCACAGATGGTTGCCGTACTTGCAGCCATTTGGTGTGGCTGCGGCAACTGCTTAATTAAATTACACTTCAGCCATGACGATATTTGAAGGTCCAGAAACCGCTGCCACAGGTTTATCTGTTTTTGAAACCATACTTACATTTGTAGTTATTCCTACAGGGATGTTTGTCGTGATTTCAGCGTTGACTTATGCCGCAACTGCTACAAAGCAGAAGAGCAAAAAGCCATCAGTACTAACTGAAATTGAGTAGTTAATTTAACTCAGCGTTAGTTATCGAGCTTCTGCACCTTAAGGGCACGGATTAATCCATCCTGTGACTCCTTAACAAGCTTTCGCAAGACAGCAGGAGAATCTTTTCCTGCACCATCTAGCCATGCATTTGTCAGATCAACTGTTGATTGCTTCACAACCCATGATGGATAAAAGCCTGTTACATACTTTGCTGCGGGTTCGTAGGACTTTGACTCCCAAACCTTGATGAGATTTTCAAAGTAGAGATTCACAAATGGTTCTAGCAGTTTGCCCTGGATTGGACGCTGGAAACCGGCAACTAGGGCGGTTCTGATAGATGTTGAAACATCTTCATTGAGCACCTTGTTAAAGGCATAAGCCTTTGCATCACTTGTTGGTTGCGCTGCCAGGCAGGTTTCGTATGCCAAATTACCCGTTGTTGTGTTGTCATTGGCTAGTTCGGAATCTAGTTCAGCCTTTGTAGTCGCACCACGCTCGGTTAATGCGATCAAGAAGTACCAACGAAGATCTGCATCTACCTTTAACCCTGGTGCGCCACCATTGAGCAAGGTGCGAATGTTTGCAGTCTGAGCTTCTGTTTGTGCATTGATTGCAAAGGCGCGTGAAATCAAAAGCTGCAAGTCGCTGCCTGCGGCTTGGCTGTTTGTCAGAGCCCACAATCCATCAGCTAACTTTTCGCGATACGCATTTCGGTTAGCTTCCTTTGAATACGCCTCGACTGAAGTTGATAGCTGAGTCAAGACAATGTTGACGATCGCATCATCTGACTCGCCAGCTAGGCCATTGAGTGCAATTTCAATAAAGTCTGCAGATGAGATT
>Ga0208788_1000270_pt1 | contig 26543 bp, 30 predicted proteins | sample Wag4_2014_7_11_3_FD_187363 | JGI IMG/M metagenome (GOLD analysis project Ga0208788, IMG submission 187363) | Fresh water mixed with fracking chemicals microbial communities from Ohio, USA - Utica-2 Time Series FC 2014_7_11 (SPAdes) (version 2) ...
GCGCCGGGCGCCTCAGACTAACAATGCAACCCCTGCGTCGCTGCGCTCCGACTGCCTGTCCGAATGATCGTGGAACAGGTGTCCGGATCAGCGTGGGCTGAGTGTCCGAATGGCGTGGAATCCGCACTGTTTCAATTGAGATGATGTTTTCTGGCTGCATGCCATAGCTTTTTCTGGGTCTAGGCATGTGCATTCCCTAGCAAGTCCAACTCTTCCTGATATGTATTCAGTTCCGAGTTTTCCATGAGATCAAGACAATGAAGATAGATGCTAGTCGTTTGGACGCTGCTGTGGCCCAAGCGATCTCGAACCCATGCAAGTGCTTGCCCCATGGCCGCACGCTTCGACTGGTGGAGTAGTTCAAAAGTAGCAAAGGTATGCCTCAGCATGTGCGGAGTAACCCTGAACATAATCCGAGGTTGCTTCCCAGACCAAAGTCGTCTGTACGCATTGTTCAAGCCTTTTTCACTGAAAGGGTGACCATCTCTGTTTAAGAAGATGGGTTGAATCCCAGAGCGGCTTGCACTGCGACCAAAGTTGGCCCTGAATGCTCCCTCAGCAAAGCTCAGATAATCGAAAAGCTCCCGCATGACGTGCCAACCAATGAAGACTGTCCTAGGTTTTGAATTCTTCAGCAGCATGTCCGATGGGCTGAGATCAACACGAATGCGCTTCCGTACATCGAGCCCTGTCGGGTCAAAAACATACTTAATAGGGAATGTCCTGCATTCTTCATTGCGAAGGCCAGTTTGAAGCATCAGCACCGTCATCAATCGAAGCGTTTTGGTTGTGCATGCCTGAACCAGAAGCTTGGCTTGCTCAAGCGATAGAAGTTTAGGCGGCTCTCGGAAGACCTTGAGCCGAAGGTCGTCGCCATCTGTCATCTTGGCGGCGTGTGCATGCCTCAAAAAGCCCTGATTGTTTCCGGCAACAAATTTCGGTGAGGCATCCCAAGGAACTGAGCTAATGCGGCCTTGTTTATGCGCCCATTGATAGAACCCCATGAGGCATGTCAGCCGCTGGTTCAAAGTGCTCGGTTTTATGGCCCTTAGGCCCGTTGATGGTCTTGTCAGGGAAATTGACCAGTTCCTATACGCGGCAAGATTACTTACGGCGGATCGAGCGTGCCCCGCGACAGGGACATGAGCCCAATCGAGGGCGTTTGCCTCCAGCCATGAGAAATAGTCATACAGTGCTTCGCCGTGATTTCTCCATGTCTTGGGGCTACGCGTCTTGCCTCGTTCCAGCGCCAGATACATGAGGTAATCGTTTGCCGGCTCAACCAACTCCATTTGCCCGTTCAGCAGGAAAGGAATTCCAATATAAGCCTGGGTTAGCAGGACGAAACTGTCATCGGTGAACAGTAGCCTCATGGTTCATACCACTCATTGAGCACTGAGAGATCCTTTCTCTCTAAGCTAATGAATCATGGGCGCTCTGTCTGTAACAGAAATAGGGTTACCCTCCTTGAACAGGTACGGCCTATTGCACCCGGCAGCGCCGGGGCAAGACTGTGGTCAGGATGTGCATCGCGACAGATGGCGCCTGGCACCATCGGCGTGCGTTTGTGGAATGCACCTTTCAGAGATTTAAATCTGCAACTGAGGATTTAAAACTGTCGCTGCGGATGGACGGCTTGCCGGCTAAGGCATCGAACACACGGCTGGTGTTACTTCACCGCTCGAACGAAACACGCGTACTCAGATGGTTGGCAAGCGCCACTGGTGCCGGGAACTGAGGGCTAACGATCGCTACGCCAAATCCGATTTCAACCAGATTCGCGAGCATATAGGCACTGATGACCAGCGGCATTGGTTGCGAAAGCTTGCGCGGTCTACAATTAGATGTGGCTACCAGCAGGCGCCAGATACCCGTTTTTGCGAAGCCGCACTAGCGGCACTGTCAGTATCTCCTAACCTCGGTCCATGTCTTTGGCCCTGGTGCGCAGCGGTGGACGGGTGACGCTGCAAGTAGGGCCGGAGATCAACCATGGCTACCGAAAATACTCGGCCGACTACCCTTGCAGGTGTCAAACGCCTAGCCAAGTTCATCAAGCAAGAACAAGACATCCCGTATCACGACGCTCTGGATGGCGCTGCCCGAAAGGCTGGATTTCAGAACTTCCGCCATGCTCAGTCAGTTCTGGGGGCATCCGCTTGCGATCAACATCGAGTTTTTTTGACGTTCTACTGGGGAGAACATGACAGGTCGGCGGGATCTATATCCGGCCCAGTCGTGCGGTCGGGTCGGACTACCTTCGAATCCCTATTACCTGTCCCCTTAAAGGACCTATTGCCTGGGAAGTCTCTGGAGCGGACGCCTTACCTGAACGGCTTTCGGCTGGAAGCACCCGATCATCTCGAACTTAGGGGTGACTTTTACGACAAAAATGAAGGCGTGCGGATGGCTGAGATGGCGGCACTGGCACTTAATTTTATGGCGGCGACAGGCCTAAGAGCGCCGCTAGAAAGCGAGATGTATAGACCATACCTAAATCTCTCAAAGCATCCAGACCACAGCTCTCACTGGTACGACGAAGAATCGAAGTGCGAAGTCGTCCTGGATGAACCATATCGGCCAATGTCCCAAGATGAGATCGACTGGGCTAAGGATCACGGATTTTATACCGTAGGGGTCCCTTGGAGAGGTATTTATTTGGCCGGCTACACACCACGGCTGCATGCTGTGTCTGAGGCGGTGCTTTCGCGTTTGGTCGGGAAGCTCGTAGCCTTGGAGGCCTGGCTGAAAGATCAGAAATGGACACACAACTCCGATTCGTATCAAAGTCAATTCATCAGCCCGGCCAGGGTCCTCAGTGGCAAGCGAAAGCCACCGAAATCATGCCAACTCCACAGGGGGTCGAACGAGCGGGAGCTGTGCCGTGTGGGGATGGTATGCCAGGGCACCGATCACTTTGGCGACCTGCACGCCGAATGGACCTGAATAAGCACTTACACATCGGCCCTATCATGAGCAGCCTTTGGGTTTCCATGAGCTGGAACTGGACTCGCATAGGCCCAATCCGCAGCACTCTGGACGCTTGGTTTCGCAATGAGTATGAGGAAACAGATCTACCCAAGAAGGAATTACGGCGGATCTACGACTTACCAAAACCGGCCCTCATCAGCGGAACAGCCAATCAACTGACGGCACTTGCCGATGTCAGGCAGACAATTGTGGAGGGGTATCAGAACTGCAAGCCAAAGAGGGAGCTACTGGAAGAAATTGATAAAGTTGAGCGATGGATTCGACGGACCCAAGCTAAGCAGAATGCAAAGGCAACGATCCGCCGCCCGGAGGGGGCTGCATAGTATCAATAGCCCATCCCGGCATTGCGGGGGAAAGAGTGCGTGGTCCTCTCCCCCGCGTAAATTCAATTTATCAGGAGCTAACAATATGGACTTGGACGAAGCATTGCGACGGCGCCTTGAGGAGAACCTTAATGGTAGTGGTTGGGGGGTGCTTGAGTTTCACCCAGACCCAAGCGCCGTCCGTTTCTGGCTGTACTCTGTAAACCTTGTAAGTGGTCGGGGGCAAGCCGAGATAAGGGGAAAATTCACTCACTTCGCTCATAACATTATGTTTTTTATTGCCTTTCTTTTTTTTCGAAAACTCGGCTTCAGGACTTGGGGCTAGGTTGATGTTTTACGTCGTAATAAAGAGCCAGCGGCGTTTTCTTCGAAGGCTCTAGCCTCTTCGATATAGCCGTGTCCACCATTCCATCCACCCGAACGAGACCAATAGCAATTTCGGCTTCAACCTGCCTTGGTGGGACCGCCTGCTGGGAACCTACCGAGCCCATCCGAGGGACGGCCATGAAGGCATGGACATCGGCATCGATCAGTTCCGCACGCCTCGAGACCTCTGGATCGACCGGATGCTGATACAACCCTTGCGCGGTACGGTGAACGGATATCCTATCAATCGGCAGAAGGATACGGATTAAGTCAGCCTCCCCATCGGCGACTCAACGGTCGTTGCTTTCCCGCTCACAGGATGGTGCCTACCGGAGCCGCAAGAAAGTCCTCTCCGGCGAGCAAGTTGCCACGTTGCGGCAGCAGGCAGCGGCCGGTGAGTTCGGCATCAGCCGTGAAACCCTCTACCAATACCTTCGCACGGACGACAGTTCCTCGACTTTGACGACTACCTGCTGCCTCCCGAGAAATTCGCCGCACTCTAGCGGGAACAGGCGCTGCCACTGGTGTTCAGCCCAAACAGTGACCAGTACCTGGAAGAGCGCTTGTGCCTGCTGTGGGCAACTCGACCTATGTGCTCGACGGCTCGCTGTATAACGAGTCCGATCTGCGGATCGAGGAACACTACATCGATACGGCTGGCTTCATTGATCACGTTTTCGCCGTGGTGCACCTGCTAGGTTTCCACTTCGCACCGCGTATCCGCGGCCGTGGAGAAATCAAACTGTAAGTGCCGATAGCGTCCAGGACTACCCGACACTTCGCCCAATGATCGGCGGCAGCTTGAACATCAAGCATGTCCGAGCCCACTGGGACAAAAATCCTGCACCCGGCTAGCTCGATTAAGTAGGGCACCGTCATCGCCTCGTTGATGCTGCGCAAACTCGGCATCTACCCGCGCTAGAACGGCCTCGCCGTGACCTTGCGCGAGCTTGTTCGGTCCGACCGCACGCAGTTCATATTGGACTGGCTGCAAAATGTCGAGGTGCGTCGCGGCGTGCATGCGGGACTGAACAAGGCTTAGGCCCGCAACTCTCTAGCCAGAGCGTTGTTCTTAACCGCCTCGGAGAGATCAGGGATCGGAGTTTCGAGCAACAGCGCTACCGGGCTAGCGGCCTCAACCAAGTGAGGGCCGCCATCGTGCTATGGAACATAGTGTACTTGGAGCACGCCACCCACGCCCGAGATGACTCAGGTAAGCCAGTTAATCCTGAGCTGCAGCAATGTCTTTCACCGCTGGGTTGGGAGCACATCAATCTGATCGGCGATTATGTCTGGCGGCAGAGCCGCAGTCTGGAAGACGGGAAGTTCAGGCCGTTTCGGCAGTTCGGAAAATCTTAGCGATTTCTTCCGAATTCTTCGGCCCCTCATTCGTGGGCTGGAAGGATATGAAATCTGCCTTGGCCTACGTCGACTCATCGGCGTCATTCGGCGGATTGATGCCAGGGATGTAAAGTTCCTACCGGCGAGCACTAATGACCTGACTCAACCTTCAGGCAATTTTCTATAGAGCGGGAGCGCTATCTCTCAAGGTCGGCCACACTGGCATAGCGTGTTTGGGTAGTTGCCACTACTAGGCATATGCCATGCTGGTCGCTTGAAAAACGTATTGAGCAGTGACTAATCTCATGAGCTCATGTAGATAATCGGTAGTGGAAAAGTAGCGAACATGTCTATTTCGCCAAGCTTCTGCCCCGGGTCACAATATGCTTTACGCCAATATTGCAACAACTCGGTATTCGACCTGATATTCAATCGCATAAATCCATGGGTTTTTTTGTAACAGGCCAGCCCTGGATGTCTCTAAATATTAGAAATATGATAATACTGATTGACTGTACGAAATTCAAGAATGAGAGGTGGTGCCGACAACGCAGGCATCTCCACCCTAGGCACAGGGACGTGCCAACCAAATTAATCACGTACGCTTAGGCTACACCCAAGCGTTTGTACTACATATAGGAAGATTGTGTATGGCCGATTTTTTTAGAATATGGAGCAAGCCAGCTATTTTACGGGGTGCAGGCTGGGTTGCACTGGCTGTCGGCACAGTGCTCAATATAATCAACCAGGGTGATAAAATTTTGAGTACCCAAAATATTTTCTGGTGGCATTTGCTGCTCAATTACGCTGTACCCTTCGCAGTATCGAGTTACAGTGCGGCTCGACATGAACAAAAAGCGCGATCGAAAAGCCGTATATAGATTGTAGTTGAATCTCCAAGTTATACGCATGCTGCATTCTATGTAGATAGCATATAGACGGGTACTGTAGATTGGGGATAACGGAACAGAAAGAGCACTTAAGCCCGGCCATCTCCTTTCAGCGCAATAGTCCATGTACCACAGCTTCGAGCGCCCGAATGGAGGCCACTGTGTGCGCAAAGGGTGGTTGCGGTAGGAATGGCAGTTACCTGCCCCCCCGCACATACATGGACGCCCCCTGGTTGCCAAGCTTTCAATCTGTGACAGCTCGATGGTAGAGATTGCACTCATACATCCGGACTTTCGGTGCGGCGTTGCCGCTGTCCCTGATGGAATCCGCTGGCCGAGTTCTCAATAGATCCGTGTGCTCAGGGCACGCTGTGCGGGTCAGATTTTCTTGGCCACGGTCTTACCAGTTTTGCCATCAATTCATGATCACCTGAGCAATCATTAGAGTTAGTCCGCTACAGGGTTACGTTGACGTCTTCAAGCCGCTTCGATTCCGCGACGACGGTCGTGTAATCGGAGCGGAACTCGCGGTCACCGGCCAACAAGGCCCATATAATTCGGGCGTTTTTATTAGCCAGTGTAACGGCTGCCACATTGGCGTTATGCCGCTTAAGTCGCCGGCCAAGCCAGCTGCCAGAGATCTCTTTTCGCTGTGCTGCGAAGATCATCGACCGCGCCCCTTGGATCAGTAGCGTCCGTAAATAGGAGTCCCCCCGCTTACTCATCCCCAACAGCACCGTCTTACCTCCAGTGGAATTCTGCTTCGGCACCAGCCCAAGCCCAAGCCCAAGCCCAAGCCAAGCTCTCACCTGTCGGCCATTCTTGAAACTCTTGGCATCGCAAAGAGAGGCTACCATCGCACTGGCTGTGATCGGCCCGATGCCGGGCATTTTGGCCAGCTTTCGGCTGTTTTCGTTTGCCCGATGCCAGGCGACAATTTGATTCTCAATCTCATGAACCTGATGATCGAACCCCTTCAATTGTTCCAGTAGACGCTGCACAAGCAGACGAAACGAGCTCGGCAACTCATTGCGCTCATCCTCAATAAACTCCGGTACGCGCTTGGCGATATGTGCGATGCCCTGTGGGATTATAAGACCAAATTCGGCTAGCAGCCCACGGATCTGATTAGCTTGCGCTGTCCGCGCCTTCACGAATCCTTGACGAACCCGATGCAGCGACAGCACGGCCTGTTGCTCAATGTCCTTGATCGGCACAAAACGCATGTTTGGCCGACCCACCGCTTCGCAGATAGCCTCAGCATCAGCTACATCGTTTTTGTTCGTTTTCACGTATGGCTTTACGAATTGCGGGGCCATCAGCCTCACATCGTGACCCAAGCTGCGCAACTTGCGAGCCCAATGGTGGGCGCTTCCACAGGCCTCCATACCGATCAGACGTTGCGGCATGATGGCAAAAAAAGTGGCGACCTGGTCGCGCTTGAGTTGCTTCCTCAGAACAGTCTTGCCATGTTCATTAACACCGTGCACCTGAAATACATTTTTCGCCAAGTCGATACCAACGGTCATAATTTTCATACCGGACGCTCCTCTTGGTTTGTGGTTTCTGAAGCCCTTCCACTATGGCATGTTGAGACCTCTGGTTTGTGGATGGGAGCGTCCTTACCAATAGATCCGTACGTGCGAACTACCGCATACGGCTCCTGCCTCGGGTATGTGACGCAAAGCGATCCTCAGGGTAAGGATGTGCATTGCTCGGTCTTGGTATGTAGAGGTCGGCAAGGCGTCCGTAGCGTGACCATTGAAGCCGATTACGCTGGCTGCGACGTTTGAGGGCTTGCCGCCATAGACGGCATACCGCCAGACGAAAGCCACCAAGACGTATCAGGTTTCCCGGCACCGCGTGGTAGTTCAAGTATCCCGTGACTACCCGGGTAAGCCACTGACCCACGACTTGCCACGGGCATGCCGCTGGCGCCACTGCCTTGCCCATAGATCCAAGCACGTAGTGAAGATAGATATTCGCCAGCAACGGCGATATAGCGCCGCGTACGATCTAGCATACTTTTCTCTTCGATGTCTGAGCCAGTCGAACTCTCGCTGGCGTTGAACCCAGGATCCGGATCAATCCGGAACACAACCAAAATTTCGTCCTTGTGAATTTCGACGCGTTTGACCAAACCGCGAATGATCTCGCGTTTCGTGACTAAATCCACAGTGCCCAAGGCGACGCACCACTTCGCCGATGCTCAGTCGCTCCATCCCAATCCATTTAAAGATGGCTCTGACCGTCGCGGCTTGTGGCAATTCAATGACGTACTGTGCGGGTGCGCCATCAAGTTGCTTGCGAATGTAGCGATAATCGTAGGGCGCAGTCGACAGCACATTGATGCTGCCGCGTTTGGCCCCATGAAGCTTGCCGCGAAGATTGCGCTCCATAATTTTCTCAGCAACGTGGGCACCTTCGGCCACGATCCGCTCTATCAACGCGGCAATCTGGCTTTCAATCGTGCCGCGTTTAGCCTGTTGGTCAGAGGATACGCGGGCATAGAATGCCACCATCACAGCCTGGCTCACTGCTCACCTCGCTTGGCAGTACGATGCTTTTTCACAGAGGGCTGGGATGGTGACAATTCTGAGGAAGCCTGCGTTTCTGTCGGTTTAAGCTGCTCGTAGACCCTCTCGAGCTGTTCACGAGAGAATCGATTTGGCTCAAAAGCCAGACGAATACGCCAGATACACGGTTTTCGGGTCATGACTGAAGTCTCCAGTCAGTGGGGCGATGACCTCAATGACGAGGACAATCTCGACATCAGGACATCCCGCATACCTCGGGGCAAAATTCTCCCTGGCAATACGCAGCCCCCATTTTATCCGAGAGTTTGCTCTGTTGTTGCTGGCGCTATCGGGTCGTCGACTGGCGATCCCGCCCGACATCACTCCGGCCTCGAGATAGCGACGGATCAGCTTGATTACCCGCTTATCTTCAGCTTGGGGCTGCACATGGGCCGTCAGCACATCGTGGTTGACTCGATCAAAGAAATTTTCCAGATCAAGTTCCACGCACCAGCGGTGATCCGCCACCACATGGGCACGGGCTGTTTCGAGGGCTTGGTGGGCGCTTGAGCTATAGTCCGAGAACAGCGGGTCAAAGATCGGCGTGAGCTGTTGCAGTAGAGCCTGCTGAATCAGGCGATCCATCACATTAGGGATGCCCAACTGACGGGTTCCGCCTTTGGGTTTGGGGATGTCGACGGCGCGCACACCTTGCGGGTGGTACTCACCGGCCAGCAACCGAGTCTTGAAGATCGGCCAATATTGTTTCACGTAGCCCGCCAAGTGGTCGACCGTCATACCATCGGCAACCGGCGCTCGGTAGCACAATGGCAAGGGTACAGATCTCCCAGGGTAATTCGCGTGACCTTCCTGCTTATGCCTGTCGGATATACGTCGTAGCGTTCCGTGCAAGTATTGGGCTTCGAAGATGTTGGCCTTCTTACCCAACTACGCCGCCTAATTCGCTTCCTGTTCGTCAGGCCAGCATTTTGCCTCGGGCTTCCTTCAGATTCGCAGTCAGCCGCGGCACCCTCGCCTCTGGCTAACACTTTCACTTGCCGGGTGTGTAGAGGACTTCCACCTCCAAGTCGTCTGACTCATCACCATAATGAACTGAACAGTGCCAGTTACGGCGCTATGCGCCATGCCTGGCGCACCAACATAGAAGGGCCCATGCAGGCCCCTTGGTAACCAAAACGAACTTACTGAATGCGCCACGACTCGACAATGTCTGCACCAAACTCGGCTTTCCATTCTTTCAGATGACGGTGGTTACCACCCTTTGTTTCAATCAGCTCACCCGAATTCGGGTTCTTGTAAATCTTCACATCGCGCGCCTTACGGACTGTTTTCGGTGCGGCAGCGACTGGCGAGCGACGACCTGCATGAGGGTCAAGCAGGCTGATGACGTTTTGTAGACTGAAGCCGTACTCACCAAGCAATGCGCGGAGTTTGCTCTCAAATTCCATTTCGGCCTTGAGGCCAGAATCACTTTTCATCGACTCGAGCTCTGCGAGCTGTTCGGCCAGTTGTTGTTCAAGCTTGCGAAATTCAGCCAAACGAGACATGGGAAACTTTCCTTAAGGTTTAGGGCTGCGCGGAATGCACATTTCCCATGCTAAGTGATGATTTGATTTTCGTCACCCATGCCCCTTTTAAACTGACCTACGGATCCCGACAATGTGGGTGATACAGTTCAACAGGTGTGAAGATCAATATCTCCAGAAAACTGGAGTTACGAGCACCAACACAGTTAGGATTTCCAGTCTCCCTAGTAGCATCCCAACGGTCAGTAGCCATTTGGCGGCATCAGGTAATGATGAGAAGTTACCTGCCGGCCCAATGATCGTGCCAAGCCCTGGCCCGACGTTACACACCGCTGTAGCGGCACCACTCAAAGCGGTCGTCCAATCAAGCCCAATGAGAGCCAAGCCCAAGGCGATAGCGGCAATAGTGATGGTGAAGAAAAACGAGAAGGTCAAAAGCGAACGCAAGATCTCTTCGTCAATGGGGTGACCGTTGTACTTTTTCTGAATCACTGCCCGAGGATGGATCAACTGCTTCAAACTACTTACCAGTAGAGCGGCAGCAACCTGAAAGCGGAAGATTTTGAGGCCTCCAGCCGTGGAGCCCGAACACCCACCGACAAAGGTCAAATAAAAGAACAAGAGAACGGCAAAACTCCCCCATAACGTGTAATCGCCAACTGCAATTCCGGTGGTCGTGACTACCGAGGTCACATTGACCGCCACGATACGAAACGCATCCCACCATCCGTAATCGCTGTGGAAACACAGCCATGTCCCCACACCCAGCCAGGTGACGATCAAGAACCCAATAAATCCAAGTACCTGGTGATCCTTGATCAGCGCACGCCGATGGCCGCGCAATGTTGCGACGTACAGGGTAAAGGGCAGGCTGCCCAGAATCATGATGACCACCGCTACCCAGTGAATCGCCGGCTGCGTCCAATGCCCAATTGAGGCGTCCGAAGTTGAGAATCCGCCAGTGGATATCAACGACATTGCGTGGTTGACCGCTTCAAACGGTGTCATCCCAGCGATCCAGAGCGCCAGAGCTCCAACGCCCGTGAGCCCCAGATAGAGAAAGAGAATGTACTTGGCTGCCACGTGCGAACGAGGTGTCACTTTCTCCGACCAGTCTGAGGACTCTGTCTGGAAAAGACGCATGCCACCCACTCGCAATAGTGGAAGGATCGCCACAGCCATGCCGATGAAGCCGATACCGCCCAGCCAGTGCAGCATCGAGCGCCAGATCAACAACCCAGGAGAGGCTGTATCCAATCCGCTCAGGACAGTTGAGCCGGTGGTTGTGATGCCAGACATCGTTTCGAAGAACGCGTCGGTGCAGCTGATGTCGCTGATGAACACCATTGGCAACGCTGCGAAGGTGCACACCACCACCCAACTACCGGTAGTCAGCAGGTACATATCCCTCGGACGAAGCTGGCCAGTATCTGGGCGCCCTCGCATGATTAGCAGGAGGCCACAGATGAAGGTAATCAAACTCGACCAGAGAAAGGCTGACAGATCGTCGCTGCGCTCATAGGCCACCAGCGTGATCATTGGAATAGCCATGCTAACAGCCAGCGTGATCAGAAAAATGCCTAAGATGAAGCCGATAAGCCGCATTGCTGCGAGGGACATAAAAGTAGCCTGCCAAATTAGCGCCGCGCAGTATCGGATGCTCAACCGATAAGCCCCGTAAATTTTGCGTAAAATTTCTACGGGCAATCAGTCAATCAAGGTTCGCCTGTTATGTGGCAGAAGCTAGCTCGCCTTCATTCGCTCACAAAAACTCCTCGAATCAATGGCAAGAAGATTCAGCTAGGCAATACCGCGTTGATGGGAGCCGCCGGCGTGAGTACCAAGGCCTTACAAGACCGTGCAGAGTTGTTACGCCTTGAAGGCAGCATCAGCATTATCTATCTCGCAGTTGACGGGGTATTGGCAGGGTTACTGGCGGTGTCAGACCCGATAAAACCGACCTCCAAAGAAGCAGTCACCAAGCTCAAGGCTGATGACATTAAAATCATCATGGCTACTGGATATGGGCTCACCACCGCTCGAGCTGTCGCCAGGGTAATGGGTATTGAAGAGGTTCATGGTGAAGTAAAACCTCAGGACAAGGAACGCTTGGTCGCTGACCTCCAGCAATACGGCCGGAAGGTTGCCATGGCTGGCGACGGAATAAACGACGCACCGGCCCTGGCGCGAGCAGATGTGGGCATCGCCATGGGGACAGGGACTGACGTTGCGATGAATAGCGCGCAACTCACGCTGGTAAAAGGCGACCTGATGGGAATTCTACGAGCACGGGCACTTTCAGTTGCAACAATAAAAAACATGCGGCAAAACTTGGGTTTCGCCTTTCTTTACAACTCGATGGGTATTCCCCTCGCCGCAGGTCTGCTCTACCCACTGACGGGACATCTCCTGTCGCCAATGATTGCCGCCATAGCCATGAGCATCAGTTCTGCATCTGTAGTTTTCAATGCATTGAGACTGAGGAATACCCGAATAGATTGAGCTTCATCGATGCTCGCAGCCAAAAATAGATAACTCTTAACCTTGCCGTTGTGTAAGCGTTAATTGTTTAAGCCAATCAAGCGCTGATCCGAAAGAGGATGGCGGGCAGACGTGACCGTGTCCGACTACTCGACAATCATATCCGGTCGCTGGCAATTGGACGTCACTATGTACAGTCTGCAATTATACTGTGTTAATGGCGGCCCTGATGAGGCTGATCCCGTCGGTACTTTCAACGGACATGATCCGTAAGCCTATCTGAAGGCATCCTCACGTTGCTGCCAACGCAGAAAATCAGTCGAGTAGACGAGTTGTTGCCACATAAGTGGCAGCCGACGTAGTCACGCAGAGTAGCTTCGCCGCTCGCGTACCATTAGTTAAAGCAATCAGAACTAATGCATCTCGGCGTGAGTATGCGCCTGAAGTGAATCCGGCACACCAGATGATTCTAAGCCTCCGGCCTCTAGCCAGCTTATAGTCTGTGCATAAGCCCTCTGAAGCAGAAGCTCTGTTTGATTGAAGTCAAACACAGAAACACCTAGTGGGCACAGTGGAGCAACTACATGAATATTGGCACGTGAAGAGAAAAGTTCTATATCACGTACCAACTGTCGCATGCTCATCAGGTTTATGCTGTGTAAAGCTAACGCAACCAGCCCAATTGGTGGTTTGATACACGCACAACCAAAGCCTGTTGGTACTACAATGACCCGAGTCGCACCCAGCCCTATAGCACTTGCGATTGGTGTGTTACTTGCCACTCCACCGTCTATCAATAACTTATCTGCGACCTGTACATAAGGAAATACCAGTGGAATCGCAGCACTGGCAAGTAACGCCAATTCGACATCACCACTGGATAAAAGGACTTCAGCGCCACTGAGCAAATCGGTGGTTACTATATGTAGTGGTAGCTGGGTATTTTCTATGAGTTTTACGGGTAGTGCCCGAGCTACCAGTCGCTTCAATGCTGAAGGCTCAAGCAGATAGCCTCGATGAGTGATCAGCGCAGTTAGGGTGTCCAGCATTGAAAGTGGAAATATATCTGTTCTTCGCAAGCCGCGCCAGATATCGGCGAGCTCGGCTATACCTTCTTCAGTTGGTTTAGAAGCAAAATATGCGCCATTGATAGCGCCAACTGAGGCACCTACAACCATGTCGAACGATATTTTCGCTTCTACTAGCGCCCGGAGCATACCCACCTGAACAGCCCCTAAGCTGCCGCCCCCGGCGAGAACGAGTGCAGTTTTATTGTTTTTCATGCGGATACTCCATGTCATTTCAACTCGATTGATTTAACGACCAGTCGTATTCAAGAAAGTCTAGTTGAATGCCTTGCTCTATTCGCTCCCGAACCGAAGGTTCATCAGTCAACAATTGGTCATTGAGACTCAGAAATTTTTCTAGAGACCCCCACTTACCCGCAAAGTCTTGACCATACCAATCAAATATTTTGGAAAGCTCTAATCTGCCGGTCTTGGGATTGAATCTGTTTCGGGTCCGGTCGCTGAGAAACCGCCTCTGTCCGTCCGCAAGTTGTGTGTCCAGTTGGTTTGCATTAAATGCCTCATTACGAAGCGCAGGGCAACCTATGGAAGCGCAATTTACCGCGAAATGAATACGAGGATCGTTATACACACCAGGTCGTCGGATCAAAGAGTGTTCAAGATAGTCGAGACTTATGGTTTGCCCCAGAAGGGGAATAAACGCCTGACTCCATGGGCTCTGGAAGATACTACCAACATCCTTGATCGACTTGACTGGGTAGTGTTCGAGAACCAATTTAACGGTGAAAGCGTTGTACGCATTAATAAGGAAAGCTAACTGTTGATACTTACTCCAAACATCAAATTCTTGCCGCTTGACCGCTGACAGTTCATCTAAGAAATCAGTGAGGTCTTTTTCATTTCGCTTGAAGCCAGAGTAATCGACCTCGCTGGCAAGTCCGCCACGAACCCAGTGGACGTTATTCTGAAGCAATGTGTTCCATGTTATATTTCTGTGGTCGTATGTTGTTTGCGCATGTGTTAGACCGCTAACACAAAGCATAACCCCAATCATTAGATAGCGCATTATTTTACCTTTGGGGAAGTTGACGCTAACTATTTTTAGCATAGAATTTGGCTAGACGAACTGCAGGAATGCCTAATGCAAAACCGAGAGCGAGGACTCGGTTTTTTAGTGATCGGCGCCACCAACCGTCGCGGTGCCAGCGACGAGGATTGACTAATAGACCTTGACTGACTTTATCGACTCTACCCAAACCTCGAAGTCCTTTGATGAGAGGGACCTCTTCGAACAATGGCCAGGAGGCATGTTGTCCCGCCGCCAAGTAAGCTGATCGTCGAACGAAAATACCTTGGTCACCATAGGGGACACCGAACGTATTTCGCAAGTTGATTAGACACTCAAGCAGACGTCCTTGCCACTCAGGCTTGCCTGCAAAGCGAAAAGCAAAATAGCCCCCCACTGCACCATTCTGTAGAGCAATTCTTATATTGCCGATAGGATCACCAGTGAGCTTGGCATCAGCATGCAAGAACCACAGCAAGTCAGATTCCACCAAACTTGCACCGAAACGCAGTTGAAGCCCACGATTAGGTTGAGATGACACCCAAGTTGCATTGTGGTTCCGGCAGATTTCTCGACAGAGCTCACTATTTCCAGAATCGACGACTATCACCTGCAACTCAGTGAGACTTGTGAAAGAGCACTCAGTTAGTTCGGTGAGCAGTCTTGGAAGCTCCAGTTCATCATGCCAGCAAGGGATCACCACACTGAGGCGATTGTGATTAGTCACAAAGTGCTCCTTTAAGGTCAGAAATCGCTTCAATCAATCGCAATCTTGCGGGGCGCAAATCAAACTTTAAACTTGAGCGTAATATATCGAAGTCTATTGCTTCATCAATGTCGAAGCATTCACCGATACACACAACAGAGTGACCGTTATTTAGACAGGTGCTTCGAAGTGCACCTCCTAAACTCGCAGTACTCCACGGTAGATTTACTAGGCTTGGCCACGGTTTGGATGAGGCCATAAGCACAACACCTCCATCACGAGCGTTGATTAACACTGTATCGTGCTCACAGAGCGCATTGAGCACATTTTGATAGTCTGTCAGCGTGATTGCCGGCGAATCACTACCAATGAAAATTAAACACTCATGGCTTTGAGTTCGAAGTGTCTGGTCAAGAGTATTTAATCGTTCACCAAGATTTCCTTGAGCTTGGGGTATGCATTGAGCAAAAGGTGCCCTCGATTTTGCCCAGCCGAGATGATCGGCATGATCAGGTGCAATTATGGTATTACCAGGCCATTGATACAGATCTTCAACACCACAGTCGAGCAAGCACTCAGCGACCACGTACGCACGCTCTATGCCTATCTGGGCTGCAAGCCGTTGCTTACCGAAACCTAGGGAGGGTCGCTTACAAACCAGCACCAGCGTTGGCGTCGGTGTAGGAGCCTGCTCGAAAAAGCTATGGGTCATACAGATCTCCGTCGTTTACGTTGAACAAAAAAGCCTCCATTCAACCCAGTATGGAGCGCGGCTATCTACATCAGATAGAAAAGGTTTGAAAATGTTACGGCCACAGTAAAAATTTCCGCTCTCTCCCCTCCCTCGCGCAGCTCAGTATGCTCTAAGGGCGGCTTACGGTCCTGCATCTTGTGAAAATGATAATGTCCGATTCAGAAGGACGAGAGCTGAAGATTGGCAGCAGATTCATCTCGCAATTTCGGTTATAATAACATTGTAAGTGATTAACAGGTTGCCGCATTGCTGCACGCCAGGAGATCAGCCTAAATATCAACCTGAAATCGTGCCAATACACCAGTAAAGAAGTAACGCGCAGAAACTATCATGGCGGAATGAGTATGTTGATGATTAATTAGCGAAAAACTATAACCATTAATTTACCCATCACGCGAACGCTGCATTGAGACCCTTAAGAATGGACGGTTCGGAAGTGCAATCTAGAAACATGATTAATTCAAACCCCAGTACAACTAAAGGTCGCAAGAGAGTTAGTCTCAGCAACTCTAAACAATAATGCACAACAAGCGAAATCTGTATACTGCTTGCGGGCCCACGTAGGTGGCCACCCACGCAGACGCACTATTGCGGCATCACCACGCAGGAGGGTTAGATCACACACACTTATTTTCCGCATCAATGTCATTGCTTGAAGCCTCCAAACTCAGGCATCAGGCTTGCGGACAGACTTCAGTATGGAGTCTGTATCGACATATTCGTCATCGATAGAGATTTTTTTAAGTGTGTTCGAGGTCAGCTCTAGCTGTTTTATATAATTGCGGCAGCGTACACACATACTTAAATGCATAAGTACCCCGAGACGCGTTTTAAAGGTTAGTCGATGATCAATAATATCTGAGCCAAGTTCTGACATTTCGCGACACGTCAACATGTCCCTTCCTCCTCAAAGTGCTCAAGCATTGTATGCATTCGTTGTCGTCCACGGTGTAACAACACACGAATATTACCCTCTGCAAGACCCAATGCATGAGCAATTTCATTAAACTCAAGTCCTGCCAACTCTCGCATCATGACTACCGACTGCTGATCACTTGGAAGCTTGTGCAAGTGCTTACGAATACATTCTTGCAACTCAGCTTCCGTAAGGATCTCCTCTGGCGTCTCATGGTGCCATTGCGATGGAGGCGTGCTCCAGGCCCCATCATCAGTGAAGCGTTGAGTTATAGGGGAGCCAGGATCTACTCCCCAACTGTCTAGAGAAACCTCACGACTGTACTTGCGACGCATCGCTCTAGCCTCATTGAGCGCAATTCTCGCTAGCCACGTACGAAACGCCGATCTTCCTTCAAATTTTTCAACAGCTGCAAAAGCTTTGATCCACGTCTCCTGAGCCACGTCATCAGCCAGATCACGACCGACCAAAGGGACCGTCATGGCAATCAAAAAACGATGATGAGCTTTGATTGCCGTCTCACACGCCGCTGGGTCTCCACGCTTTAAGCGTTGGATCATTTCCTGTTCGTCGTCCATCTCACTCTCCTAGTCATGGCGGTGCCAAGCATAGTGGCCAAATGAGCTACAGGACAGTGCCCTCATAAATTGAGTGTTCCGAGGCAGGGTTTGTTACAGGTCATTTCTAAGGTTATAGAAATAACTGCATTAGCTGTAACGACGAGCTCGGCGCGTCATCCTATTCATGACAGTCACATCCGAAGGAGGATGACGTCATGAAAACGTATACAGGCTCCCTGAGACTTCTAACCATCGGGTTGATCATCGCGACAGGTGCTATGGCCGTTCAAACTCTGAGCGAACATCAACGCCAAGTCGCCGCTCAACACAATCTTGCAGAGGGAGGTAGCGATCGATTGCTTGAGCAGCGCACAAAGGTCGCCGAGGGCGGTAGTGACCGTTTGCTTGAACGACGCACGAGGATCGCTGAAGGAGGCGCTGACCGGCTGCTTGAGCAACGTGAAAAAGTTACTGAAGGCGGTAGTGACCGACTGCTTGAGCGGCGTGAGAAAGTCGCTGAAGGAGGTAGTGACCGACTGCTTGAACGGCGTGAGAAAGTCGCTGAAGGTGGTAGTGACCGATTGCTTGAACGGCGTGAGAAAGTCGCTGAAGGTGGTAGTGACCGATTGCTTGAGCGGCGCGCGAGGGTCGCCGAGGGCGGCAGTGATCGTCTGTTAGAGCGACGCGAACAACTATTATTCGAACGGCCACCAACAGAACTGGCGAGCTCCGCAAACCAGCAGACTTTAGTGGGGTGAGTAGCCTCCAGCACTTAACCAATAGCCACTGCCGTGATAGACATGTTAGCACCTCACTCCATCTGTAATCTAACACGCAGTGGCCATACAATAAGGCGTTTGCTCTGATATAAAGACACAGGACATGCGAAGAATATTTATTTAATCCGAATTAATTACTCGTCGGGGAGTTTTCTTAGTCGGACTAAACGGACTACTTGGTGACGTTTTGTCTTCCCTGTCGTGACGACAGTCAGAAGTACTTGCACCTACGCTAGCAAATTTTTACTGAGCCTGGCATAGGCCGTTGGCGCCTGAATTTATTTCTCGTTTTTTTTGTAACAACAAACCAGCTGAATCAGCTGACTAGCTGTGAGTGGCAACGAATGTCATTGCACCTATTTAGATTTTTACCCGTCAGGAGAAACACAATGAAAAAATTTCAAGTATCCACGGCATCTCTGAAAATCGCCAAGCCTTTGGCTGCAATGGTATCTGCGGCAGTGCTTGCCGCATCCCTCGCGGGTCCAGTGATGGCTGCCACCCCTTGTAATCCTTGCGCGGCAAAAGCACCTGCGGCAGCCATGGCAAATCCTTGTGCTGCAAAAAATCCGTGTGCAGCAAGCAAGAAAACCACTACAAATCCTTGTGCTGGTAAGAACCCATGCGCAGCCAAAAATCCGTGCGCAGCCAATCCTTGCGCCGCCAAGGCTCCTTGTGCGGCCAAGAAAAAATAAGTTGGAGATAAAAATTCAATAAGGGTATTGCTGCTCCGCGTCAAAGAAGTATTCGAGCATTTGACGTGCAATACAACTTGTCGCACCGACATGGCCCGTATTCGAATACGGGCCATGTACGATATGACTTGACGTCAATATTCTCTGTTATAAGATTTTAATGGGGTATTTTATTGGCTCGCAAAGATAGAACTTAGCTCCGAGTACTAAACTAGACACTTTTAGCATAAAGCCGAATTGTTTCTGTCTTAAGATCACCCTACCCAACAGTGCGACAATGGCCAGGTTTCGTCTGAACTTGAGACCAATTTAGTAAGCTGCCGAGCTAATTGAACATTTTGCGTCAAAAAGATCAGCTCGCGAAACCTACTTGATCATTCCTGATAGCCGACGATTCAGGAATTCGACCCAGAAGCCTCGCTAGGGTCGCTCACCCGACCAGGACGCTAAGCAACGATTGATCCGTTGCAGCTAAACTCAGCCGCGATCGGTCGGCCGTCGTCTTGCCAGCGGTGGCTAATGACCTTCCCTGATGATACTCATGCCACAATTAAGAATTTCTGCTTGTAACAAACCGCAGCTTGAGATCTCTAAAGCGCATAGGGCAAATAGTAAAAGCAAATCACCGTAACCCAATCCTGACCTAAAGGAACTGTCTCATGAATAAGACGATGACCACCGCTACCTTGGCCTTGGCGTTGAGTGCCGCGTTAGCCGCTGCTGCAATGCCGACCATCGCCCACGCCGCTGATGGCGAAAAGTGTTTCGGTGTAGCTCTTAAAGGAAAGAACGATTGCAAGGCTGGCGCAGGCACGTCCTGTGCGGGAACCTCGAAAGTCGACTATCAGGGTAATTCTTGGTCCATGGTACCCAAGGGGACTTGCGAGCAAACGGCATCGCCTACTTCTGCGACTGGCTTTGGTCAACACCAGGAGTTCAAGGAAAAGAAAGCCTGATTAGTAATTGAAATGTCGCGGAGCGTTCCTATGATTCAATCTCCTAGCGACGGATTTTGCCTGGTGGATGCTGCCCAAACAGCGTCCACCAGGCTGCCATGCCGTGCCGGTATTGGCTTAAAGCCTGAACACTTTCGCGAGGTAATTTCAGAGCAACCAGACTTAGGTTTCTTTGAGATCCATGCCGAAAACTACATGGTCGCAGGCGGGCCATTTCACCATTACCTGGAAATAATTCGCTCGCGCTATCCACTGTCTATCCACGGCGTAGGTCTATCCATTGGTGGGCAAGCCCCACTTGATGAAGAACACCTATCTCGGTTGGCCATACTGCTAAATCGCTACCAACCAGAAGCATTCTCCGAACATCTCGCTTGGTCCAGTCATGGCGGCACATACCTCAACGACCTGCTACCACTGCCCTATACAGCGTCCAGTTTATCGCAAGTGTGTGAGCAGATAGACCGTGTGCAAGAGCGTTTAGGACGGCCTATATTGCTCGAAAACCCGGCCACTTACGTCCAGTACACAGCCTCGACCATGACCGAAAGTGAGTTTATAACCCAAGTCATACGTCGTACCGGCTGTGGCCTCTTGCTCGATGTCAATAATGTACATGTATCCAGCGTCAATCACGGAGGTGATGCATGTGAGTACATCTTGGGTTTGCCCCTCGACGCAGTGGGTGAGATTCACTTGGCAGGGTTTGCCGAGGAGGTAGACACGAAAGGAGCGCCGCTGCTAATTGACAATCATGGTGCACCGATTGCGAAAGTAGTGTGGGAACTCTATGCATTTACCCTAGGGTTGACTGGCCCGAAACCGACCTTGATCGAACGCGACAATGATGTCCCTGAATTAAGGGTGTTACTGACCGAAGCTCAACAGGCCGACGCAATCACTCGGCGGCTATTTCCGAACCTGCCGTCCACTACAGAGCCACAAAAGGCGTCTGTATGAGCACTCACGATGAATTTGCTGAGAGCTTAATGCAGGAAGCGTCCGTTTGTCCGTCAGGCTTAACTACCTGGAACGGCTCTGACCCGTTCCAGCGTTTCGCAGTTTATAGAAATAACGTCATTGTTTCCCTAATTGATGCGTTGGCCGATACTTTCCCCGTCACCCAAGCACTCGTCGGAGTGAAGTTTTTTCGAGCGATGGCTGGTCAGTTTGTGCGCGCCCATCCTCCCCGCTCACCAGTATTAACTTTGTACGGTGACTTGTTCCCTAGCTACGTGTGTGACTTTGCACCAGCTTCTGCGCTGCCTTATCTGGGAGATCTTGCACGCCTCGAAGTAAGCTATGTACAGACCTACCACGCAGCTGAGGAGGAGTCTTTAACGATATCAGAACTGTCTAAGTTGTTAAGCAATGAAACGACCCTGTCACAGGTGCGTTTCACTCTGCATCCCTCGATCAATGTAGTGCGTTCGCGATACGCCGTGGTTTCTCTCTGGGCGGCCCATCAAGAAATGTCACCGGAGAAAGTCTTAGTAAGCATACGCCCGGATGTTGCTGAAGCAGTCTTGCTAATTCGTCAAAATTTAGATGTAGTAGTTGTCCGCATAGAACACGGTGCTGCGGAATTCATCGAAAATTTGCACTGCGGTGCTGTCTTCGCTAATGCGGTGTCTACGGCCTTCCCTTTTAACCTTGAGACGACATTGGCGCTGTTGCTCCGCTACGGTGCCATCACTCATTACAATATTTAGGAGTAGATCTCAATGCATGAAGCCCGCGTAGTGAAACTGATCAAATGGTTTATTGAGCAATTTGACCGTACGCCATATTGGTTGATCGCCTTGCTAGGACGCTTTTCTATTGCGGCCATTTTCTGGAAATCTGGAGAGACCAAAGTGCAAGGCCTGGCTCTCGATATAGTATCTGGAGAGTTTCAATTCGGGCTGCCAAGATTGGCTGATTCGGCGGTGTTTCTATTTAAAGAAGAGTATCGACTACCGCTGATTTCTCCCGAATCGGCGGCCATCATGGCGGCTTTTGCGGAGCATTTCTTCCCATTAATGATCTTAATTGGCTTAGCCACGCGTTTTTCCGCTCTGGCCTTGTTGATCATGACGCTGACTATCCAGCTGTTGGTCTATCCGGATGCGTACCCTACCCATGGTGTATGGGCCACGGTGCTGTTGCTGTTGCTGGCGAAAGGTCCTGGTGCTGTTGCTCTGGATCACTTCATTGCACGGAAATTCAGCCGATAAATGCCGCAAGGAAGTGCACCAGCCTCATGGAGCGACAACGACATGCATAAAGAAACACTGCGATGAGCATTCGACAACGCCTGACGATCAGCTATGCCATCGTCCTCATATTTCTTTTGGCCATCGTCCTCATCAGTCTGCAACGTTTCGACCTGCAGGCTCAGAGCATGCACGACGTGGTCGAAGGGGATGCCGCGCGTGCCGAGCTGGCCTCAGCCATCAACCTGCACGCTGAAACGGCTGCTAGTCGCTTACTTTTGCTCTTCGTCCTTGAAGACCGCGAACAGCGTACCGCCATCTATCAGGAGATCGACGCGCAGAACACCGAGATCGATCAAGCGCTGCGGGGCTTTCGCGCATTGATGACCGAACCTGAGTCGCAGGCTATGCTCGCCCGCCTGGAAAGCCTGCGCAAGGACTACGAAATGCACTTCAATGCCACGGTAGAGGAGCTGGAAGTGGGCGAGCGAGCCTCGGCCGTGCAGCTTATGACGGGGCCGACCCGCAGCGCACTCAATGCACTGTTGACGCAAACGACGGCAATGGCGGAGCAGCAACAACTGTCCATGCACGCACGCCAGACATTGGCAATGCAGGCATCCGAACGCTCAATCCAGTTGGTGCTCGCCCTGGGCTTCAGCGCGTTGATCGCAGGTCTGCTGATGGCCATTTATATGACCCGCAGTATCACTCAACCTTTGGATCGCGCGCGAATGGTGGCAGACCGGATTGCCGTTGGCGACCTCAGACACACGATCGACAATGCCGGCAACGATGAAATCGGCAAACTGTTGGCGGGCATGCGCAGCATGAGCGGGCGCCTGCGCACGTTGATCGGCTCGATCCTGAGTAGCGCAGCAAATGTAGACTCGGCGGCCGAGCAACTGCAGGTCCCAGCAGCCAAGGTCAAAGTGGACTCGGCACTGCAGAGCGAACTGGCGGGGTCTATCGATCGCTCCATCGGCCAGTTATCCCAAGGTATCGGCACGATGGCGGGCAACGTTTTGACCGCCCGCAACCAAGCCCTCAAGGCCCGTGATCTGGCGCAGGAAGGTGCTCGAGCCATCACCGTGGTTGCCGCGGAAATCGCCCAGATCGCCACGGCCGTCGACGGCTCGGCCCAATCGGTCGCCAGGCTCGGTCTGAGCGCCAAAGAAGTCGCAGGAGCGGTCAGCCTGATCCGCCAAATCGCCGATCAAACCAACCTCCTGGCGCTGAATGCCTCTATCGAAGCAGCAAGGGCCGGCGAGAGTGGTCGAGGCTTCGCGGTCGTCGCCGATGAAGTGCGTACTCTGGCCAATCGCACCGCGGATGTCACCGGAGAGATTGACCGAGTGATGACATTGATCAATCAACAGACCCAGAATGCGGCCCGTGATATCGACGCGGGCAAGCGCGGTATGGAGCACGGCATGGACTTGATACAGAGCATTGCCGTCCCGCTGGAGGCGTTACAGATCGATGCCCAGGATTCCCTCGACAATCTTGAACAACTGACTGAACTGGCGGCTGACCAGTCCCAGGAAAGCGAGGCGATTGCTGGCAACGTGCGCACCATCGTCGAAATGGCCAGGACCAACAAACAGGCTACCGATCAGCTTGCAACGATCACCGACGAACTCTTGCAAACAGCCGCAAAATTACAGTCCTCGGTTGCCGCCTTTCGCCTGTAGTCGGGCGCAAGGAAGCCCTGCTTAGTAAGGAGGCACACCAACATGATCGGCTTCACCCTGAAGCGATTCGCCCAGTTCGCCTCAATTCGCAACCGCTTGATCCTGGCGTTCTCCGCACTGCTCGGGCTTTTGCTGGCCCTCTCGGTGATGACCTCACATCGCCTCGAGACACTGGGCGCCAGCATGCACGAGTTCGTCGATCAGCCCGCCCGACTCGCCCTGCTCGCCGAGCGCGCGAACCAGCAGTCGCAATACGCCGCTATCCAGCTTCTGCGCCTTTTGCAAACCCCCGACAGGGATCAACGAATCCCTCTTTATGCGCAGATGGACGCGGCCATGACGGCATCGGATGCTGCAATTGCCAGCCTTGCGCATGCGGACAGTCGGGCCTATTCGCAATCTCAAATCGCCCTGGCTACCGAGTTACGTCAACGCTATGGTGCCTTGTTTCAGGAGACGGTCGAGCTCATCGAAATCCAAGGTCTGACTCAGGCTAGAGCGCACTTTGAACAGTACACAGACCCTGCACTGAATGCGCTACTGGATGAGACATTGCGCCTGACGGAGCGTCAACAAGCGCTGATGAACCTGGAGGTTGAGCATTTTGAGCAGTCCGCCACTGCCACGCGCCTGCAAATAGTCGCGATTACGGCCAGCGCGCTGTTGCTCGGAGCTCTGCTGGCCTTGTTGATCTCGCGCTCCATCGTCATACCCATAGGTGAAGCGGTCGCCGTGGCAGAAACAATAGCCGCGGGCAATTACAACGAGAACATTCCTCGTGGTAGAGGCTCGGAAATGCAGGTACTGCTGCGAGCGCTGGCGTTGATGCGCAAAAACATCGTGATTCGCGAGGAACGGATAACCCGCCTAGCCTATGTTGATAACTTGACCGACCTACCCAACAGGGCACATTTCATGGAGGCGCTTGCCACTGCCAGCGCAGGTGAACATGGCGCCCTGATGATCCTCAATATCGATCGCTTCGCACCAATTAACAATGCCCTAGGTCATGCAGTGGGCGACCGTATGCTTAGTGAAATAGCTGCCCGCCTGCTCGCCTGCGTTGCCGCGCCCCGCCTGGTTGCTCGACTTGGCGGTGATGAGTTCGCCATTCTGTACGAAGGCAGTGATAGATCCGCCATTTCCGGGTACATACAGATGATTCTGGACGCGCTACGCAGGCCGATGCGGCTCGATGGCCAGCGACTGGATATCGATGTAAGCCTAGGCGTAGTGTTTTATCCAGACGATGGTAATGACCCCACCGCCTTGCTCAGGCGCGCCGACCTGGCAATCAAGGCGGCCAAACGCCGGCACGACAGTTATGCATTTGCCGAGGAATTCGAGGACGTAGTGCAGCATGAGCAACTCACGTTACTCGGCGAGATGCGTGATGCCCTGGTACGAAATGAATTCGTCATTCATTACCAGCCAAAATTGAATCTTGCCGACGCTCGTATCAGCGGGGTTGAAGCATTGTTACGCTGGCAACATCCGCTCAGGGGGCTGATTGCACCTGATCTGTTTATCCCGTTTGCAGAGCAAACCGGCTTCATTCGCGAGATCACGCCCTGGCTGATTCGTGAGGTGGTTAGCCACGCCACGCAGTGGTGGCGCGACGGATTAGAGATCGTGGCCTCGGTCAACATATCAGCACTCGACCTGCTTAACCCAGCACTCATCACTAGGATACAACAGTTGCTGATCCAGACGTCCTTACCAGCTGAAATGCTCTGTCTCGAAATCACTGAAAGCGCCCTGATGGACGACCCTGAACTGGCACACACACACCTGCTCGCCCTCGCTGGGCTGGGCGTCAAGCTTTCGATTGACGACTATGGTGCCGGCAACGCCTCACTGTCCTATGTAAGAACGCTGCCGGTCCATGAACTGAAGATCGATCGATCCTTCATCACTCAGGTTGACCAACAAAGAAAAAGTGCCGCTATCGTGCGCTCGACCATCGTGCTGTGCCGTGAGCTCGGCTTATCGGTTGTTGCCGAAGGCGTCGAAACAGCCAGCGAACTGGATTGGCTGAAGATCAATCACTGTGATCTGGCACAAGGGTTTGGCATCGGCCGCCCGATGCCGGTGCACGAGCTATATGGCTGGCTGGACATTACCCACACGGGGGCTCAGGAACGGTAGCTGGCAGGTCGGAAATACAGGTAGAGAGCGACAGCAAGACATTCTAGTGTTCTGTCTAAGAAAAAACGTTCTCTTCAGGCTGTGATGCCATCGCCTCTCGTGCATGCTGGAGCTTGCGCAAGATCTCTTCACCTTTTGCACTCCAGCCGTATCGGCTCGGCTGAGCATTGTGTAACGCTAAGAACGTAGTAATGGAGCTGGCTAGCGTCCTGAGCGGTTAATTCAATAACTTATTTTTTATCGCTCCCAGCTTTGCTTTGTTTACAGAGCTAATGATGGATTCAGCCGTCTTGTTCCACTTGAAAGGCTTAGCCGAAAGGTCATTGTGGGCCTCGATAAATTGACAAATAGCCGCGTTCAGTTCGGCCACGCTGGTGAAGACACCCCGATACAGTGCTCGCCTTTCCAACTGCGCGAACCAGCCTTCCACGGCGTTCAGCCACGAAGCACTGGTCGGCGTGAAGTGCAGTTTGAAACGCGGGTGCTTCTCCAACCATTGCTTGATGGCCGGTGTTTTGTGCGTCGAGCTGTTGTCCAGAATCACATGCAGGTCAAGCGCTGCGGGCGTCGCGCGGTCGATCTGTCGCAGGAAGG
>Ga0208788_1000271_pt1 | contig 26528 bp, 41 predicted proteins | sample Wag4_2014_7_11_3_FD_187363 | JGI IMG/M metagenome (GOLD analysis project Ga0208788, IMG submission 187363) | Fresh water mixed with fracking chemicals microbial communities from Ohio, USA - Utica-2 Time Series FC 2014_7_11 (SPAdes) (version 2) ...
TCAAGTCAAGGGTTCGTCAAGGCTTTGAAAGGCGCTTCTCTAACTGCTTCTTGTAAGCGCGCTGGTAGGAAACTTGTTCCAAGAAACTTTTCGCACTATTCAGTTCTTCTTCCAGCATCCTTCTTTGGGTGCTGTTGAGAGGTTCCTTTGATTCAAGGCAGTTTTCAATACACCTTTCGCGCATTTCTGCGATGAACCCTTTATCAAATGATGGCATTTACTTTGTCTCCGTTTTAATAGCATCCCAAAAAGAATCAGACCAAGTAATCAATAGGATAGGTCCAAAACCAAGAAAGAACTGTGGCCCGTCATGCCAAGATTCCTCAAATCCCCATTCTACAAAATCCTTTTTAGGAAGCAAATGAACACCAAATCCTCTCCACACAAAGGAGAAACGACCGGCAGCGTTAGGCCAATAAGAAGGCATCCAAGATTGAATACTAAACATTTTATTCCTTCAACGTTCGATTAATGATTCCATTAATGTATAAAGTAAGGACTTCTTTATCAAACGTAACTTCTCTTGGCGACTTTTCAATAGTCTTTAGAAAGTCTTTTAGATTACTTTGAATGTCAATCATTTCTTTTGTTAGAAATAGAACTTGTTCTTCAAGTTCTTTAATCCTAACACCTCTTCCTTGAAATGTATCTCTATTATTATCGGGATTCATATCTAAACTCATTTTATCCTTCTTTATTATTTGGGTTTGGAACAAAGGTAATAGACATTTGTTCCGAGGTTACATCATAGAAGTAAGACTTACTACTGGATGCTTTTAGTAAGGTTCTTGCTTGATAAATCCAACCTCCCGGTACTTCGCGGCGGCGCAATACCCACCATTCTTCGGGTTTATCGGGGTTGTATCTATTTGGATTCTTCCAAATCTCCAAAACTTCCCATGTTTCATTCATCTTCGTTCTCGCTTGGATGATAAAAGTGTTCCATTCCAACACCACCGCAGATTTCGCAAACAGGCAAAGACTTTCGCGCTTCTTCTGCTTGATTTCTGATGTATTGTTCTTCGTATCTCAAAGTTTTCTCAACAACGCCCATCCACTTATCAAAGGTTTCTTGTGGAACATCGTGAGGAAGAATGTGAAGATTCATAAGGGAAGCGATGATTTCAGCAGAAATGTCGCCAACATTTGTTTCGTTGATAATGAGGTCGTTCATTTTATTCCTCCTACTTCTTTGTATTATTCGTAAAATACTGATCTGCGATTTCCATTAGCAGAGCATAATGATTCATTCTTATTTCGATTTGGTTTTGTTGGTCAGAAGCCAACAAAAAGGCAATCTTTGCTTCTCCGTCAACGTGTCCGATTCCATCGCCTTCTCCTAATAATGCAAATAATGAAGTTGCTATCGCATCTTCTACTGGCTCGTCCGAAACTGTCAGATTATAGAAACATTGTTCTAGTTGATCGTATTGCAGACTACCATCTAGCCATTGTTTAGCAGCATCATACATTTCTAGGTACTCTAGAGAAATAGAAGAATGTCTCTCTATTAGTTCTCTTAGACAATCTACAAGCCAAATAGAGTATAGCAGGAAAGCATCTCCACCTTTACCCTGTGTTTCTAGCTTATCATAGTAATCAAGAAATAGGTTGTCGATTACTGTCATAGCTTAGTGACTTCGGGTAAATGATCCCTAATCACCTTTTCTTCTGAGTTGTTAAGGTTATCAATCTTTTGTAGTGTGATTGTTAGGGGAGTAACTGACTTTACAAGAAATACGCTTTGTCTCATTTTGAGTAGATCACCCTTTATAAACTCGGTGCCTCGTAGCCAATAGAATAGATACAAAACACTATAATACGCATAATAAAGCCACAAACGCATTATACAGACGCCTTTACGTTGTTAAAGACATTTTGTTCCATCCACTCTTGCTTATACCACCTACGAGTACGAGCGCGAGGATTATGAGAATAAATTTGGAACAACATGCCGGTTGATGCTCGGGAACCATACCAGCGGTCGAAGATAATAGACTTAGAAAGTTGGTAGTTATTAGCAGGGATTCTAGAAAGAACGTTCACCTTCACACCATTCTGTTTAATAGAAACCTTAGACATGTTCTGAGTGAAGTATGTCATTTTACCTTCGTCAACAACAATAGCACTAATAAAGGTATCACCAGTTCCATTGTTTGACGGAAGATAGATAATGTCGCCCTTCTTTAGCCAATCACCATCCTTATACTTCTTTTCCAAGGTTTGCTGTACCTTGACACGAAGTGACTCGGCTCTCTCAATGTAACTATCGATTTGTCGATTCAGTTCGGTGATGGATTCGTTCATGTATTGGCCCTCGCTTGTTTTTCTATTATAACTCAGTTCGTAGTCGCAGTCAAGTCAAATGGTTGTCAAGCGACCTTCGTTGACTGCTTCATCTTATTCATCTTTATCTGTTCTTTGATTGTCGCAATGAGATCGCTTTGATCGAGATTTACGCCTAGTTGCAACAAAGCTAGCAAGATTGTGTGGATTTCATCATCTGTGAAAGTGTAAAACACTATTTCTCCAAAATGCCCCATCAAGAACTTGCATCCTGCTCTCGGGAGTACAAAACCCGTGTGTCGCTATCTACACTTATGGGGCGAATGGGTCCGGTGGGATTCGAACCCACGTTTATCGGATTAAAAGTCCGGTGCCAAAACCACTAGGCGACGAACCCATTTTGTTCCCCTATTATAACCGGGGGAGCGGCTGGCGTCAAGTCAAAGATTTATCAAATCGCTGAATCGACAACCGGATCAGTATCAACCGGAGTATCCGCTGGCGTGTCCGCTGGCGTATCAGCCGGGGTGTCTACTGGTGTATCTACTGGAGTATCAACCGGGGTATCCTCTGGACTATCTACTGTGGTGCTTGAATCAACAGCAGAATCAGCCGAACATGAATCGTCCGAACTACATCCGAACGCTAGGATCGATGCGAGGATTAGAGCGCGAAAGATCATCGTGAACCCTCGGTGGCACAGGGGCAATCACAGCCCTCGGTGGCAGATACTCGGGCTTGGGTGGCCGCAGGAGTAGTTGTAGAAACGTCAACTGTCGCAGTTGGAGTAGCAGTCACCTGTCGGTCGCTATTACGGAAACTGGCCTCAGTAGCCTCAGTAGCCTCAGTAGCCTCAGTAGTCGCACGATCTCCCTCAAAAGTAGCAGAAGCTGGCGTCGAAGCCTGCTCACGCTCAACACCGGCAAAGCCGGGATTCTCGCTACGGAAGTTACAAGCAGCAAGAAGGGCAGCAAGCCCAATAACAGCAAAAGTACGCATTTGTTCCTCTCTTATGTTATGCGTTGATGGGGTTGGTGTTCCTCGCCCATCGTGTTAGTAATGTAACCCACTCTCGGATCACAGTCAAGTCAAAAAGTTGTCAGCAAAATCTCTACGGCTTTTTTAGCCTGAAAGCCTTCACTTGTCTTTTTACGGCGTCCTGCCGTATAGGTCACAGGGAATTTGTGGATGTTGAAGTTTCTCTTGTTTAGATCCCAAAAGGCATCTTCTCCATCACGATTGCAAAGCCAAACATTAGCACCAGTATCAGCCAACTCTTTCATAAAATCTAGAAGTCTGATCTGTTCTGTATCGTTAAAGTCAATGTTATATTGTGTAAAAGAATCTCTATATGGAGGATCCATGAACACAAACGAATCAGATGTAATCATGGATTTTGTTTGCTCGTAGTCCCCCGACAGTATTACAGCTTTTTGTAAAGCTATATTCCACTCTAATATGTTTTCCCTATCATAAACAGAAACTTTCTGATTTAATAAGCCTTTCGGGGTACCAAATCTTCCATTTGTATTCTTATTGATTTGCCAAATACCATTGAATCCAGTTTTCATTAAGAAGTAAAGAACCGCTGCCTCCTCGGTCTTGTCCCACTTTTCATAATCATAGGCATGTTCGTGTCTAAGATCAAAGTAGAACTTACCTCGTTCGTCTTTGTTAAGTGGAATGTAGTGTGAATCCAAGTAATCCAACTTGTGCAAAAACCTATCAAGGTCGTTTTTGATAGCAGAATAGATATTCATAATACCGGGGTTGATATCGTTGATTATGAATGTAGCATTTGGATTTTTCTTGTATGCCCAAATAAACATTGCACCGCCGCCAAAAAAAGGCTCGACATAGTTGCTAAACTTAGCTGGCATCAATCCAGCATAGTGTTTTAGCATTTTTGTCTTGCCGCCTGCCCACATAAACAAAGGTTTCAAACTAGCTCCAAGTTATTATATTTCTGAACAAAATCGTGCAGCATGATGTTAGCTGTTTGTGAAGTATTCAGACAAAAGCCAACACCCGGCATTTCGATGTATACATTGTCGGATTGTGCAGAAATCTCAGCAGGAACACCGGTTTCTTCATGTCCAACAACAATACAAACATGCTTGTCAAAGTTAGGATTATAACTACCAAGCTCAATAGCGTTATCGCTAATCTCGGCAGAAACAACCGAAGTATTATTCTTACGACACCATTCCAAGAAATCAGATGGTGTTTGATGTTGGATCATGGTGACGAAATCATCGGTTGATCCACTCTTGCTCTTAAGGATTGCTTTGTTGGGAGTAGAGCCGATAACATGAACGGCTGATGCTCCAAAACAAGCGGCTGATCGTACAACAAATCCCAAGTTTTCGTCAAACATGAAGTTCACGGTTGCAATCGAAATAGGGAAAGTCTTTGCATTATCAAGCTTCTTGCAATACCTTTCGCGACGAGTCTCGTTTCTATTTGTAGCCACTAAGCCCCCAAGTAATCATTCCAGTTTTGGTCAGGATTTATCACCCGTTTCTTAAACAGGTGCATCTTTGGTTCTTGTGGTATCGATAAAAGCCGCATGTTTGATTCGTGCAAGCTTCTATCTCCTTTCTTTTGGTTGCAAGCAGGGCAAGCAGACACAAGGTTATCCCATGAAAACTTGCCGCCCTTCGAACGAGGGACAACATGATCAATCGTCATCTTGCAATCTGAACGTCCACAGTATTGACAAGTGTTGTTGTCGCGTGAGATAATGTTCTGCTTTGTGCATTTAGACTTGTGAGCCTTTGATGCACGATAGTTCTTTAGAACAATAACAGAAGGCAAATCAAACGACTTATGTTGAGAACGAATCTTACGATCCCAAGTCTCAACAATCATGCATTTATCATCCAAGGACAAAACCAATGCCTCAAAAGAGGGGATTATGTCCAGCGGTTGCCAGCTAGCGTCTAGTTTGAGTGCCTTGTAGTTTGTTAGTTCCACTTCATCACCATTCCCATACATTATAGCGTGTCTGAGTTGGGCCGTCAAGTGGTTGACTTCTTCTTTACAGCGACATAGCCTTATCGTATGCTTGATCAGCTATATCGTGCAATCTTTCGATTTCACCCGAACGGCGCAAGACTTTGAACACTAGATTCTCTAGAGAGAACTCACCTTCTTTTGTTAGTCCGCTTTGCCTTAGCGTTTTGAGGCGTTTCTTTTGTGTCTTTGCCATTTCTACTGCTTCCATGTAGTCGCCTTCTTTCATAACGTCCTCAATGGCGTCTATCCTCTCTACTTCGGCTTCTGCCTTAGAAAGTATCTTTTGGCGATCTACATCAAGTGTTTTCTTCTGTGGCTTCTCAATCCATTGATCATTCTCAACCGAATAAACACCGGTAGAATGATGCTCTTCCGATGCGTCCTGAATGTAAATCTCGACTTCATGATCAAACATTTTGATCTTATGCTTATCATTCCAAGTAGTAGCGATTGATCTAAAGAGCGATTTGAGAAGTTCTACGTTCTCATCAACCTTAGTATAATCTACTACAATGTGAACGTCAACATCAGAATACTCGGACCAGTTATAGTTGGCGATTGAGCCTGTCAATCTAATGTCCTCTGGGTCCAAAGAGATTTCGATAGAAGATAAGAAGTCATTTACTATTTCCATGATCTTCTCACTAACTTCTGGATTCAGTTGTTCTCCGTCCCAAAAGCTAGGATCCAGTGTATCCCTCATAGCAAACGATTTTAGGGCCTCTTGAGAGACTTCCTCGGTCACCGACTCACCTAGTGGGGGCGCAGACTTGGAACGCTTATAGGATGGTTTCTGAGTGAATGGAGGGGTGTTCTCGCCACCACCAAGACCGATGTTGGTTTTCTTAGCAGCGGAATGACCGTCGATCATTTTGCGCTGAAACTCTTCGATTTCGTTCATTTGCTGGACGTATTTGTTCCATTCAGATCCAAAAGCCATTTCTCACCTCCAAATAAATAGTTTCAGTATTCGTCTTGGCGTCCATCTGACCAAGTTATAATCGTTTTGTTGGTTGGATGTGGAAGAATGTGGACTCTCTTAAAATCTTCGAACGATTCAAAGATCGAAACCGAACCCTTGGGGAAAGGCGTGAGCCAATGAAGTACCACTTGTCCAGTAGCAAACTCGACTCCCTCGATAACAACTCCAGTACCAGACACACCAGTTTCATCTTTCCTGCGGCAGACCGTAAATGTTTCGATACCTCTTGGGGCCAAACGCACAGAAGGTTTTGGCTTCAGCCTCTCAATGTTTGTATCAACATTCATAATCTTAGATAGTATGTCTCTTGTTTCTTGCCAGTTCTCAACATGAGAATACTCGTCTTGCTCACCAATCTCTTTCAGAACAGGATAGTCGTTACCACCGGGTTGCATTCTATCACCAAAGAAGTGAACAGTCGCACCCTCATGGATTTGTCTGATAACCCTGATTGCTCGGGATTTATCGTTACCTTTGGGGTGAATGTCAATGCTGATCTCTCCACCTACGTTAAAGTCCAAGGAAGGAAATCTAGCACGAAGTTCAGCAGCAATGTTCTTTCTTTCGTGATTCTTGGAATCCCATTCGTAGTATTCTTTTCTTGCTTCCTTGCTGCATTTACGACCAACAATAGAAAAGTTTAGCATTCCGGTACGGAACTCAAAATGATTTCCTGTTTTATAATGAAACTTTGACTTTTCGATGTAAGTTGCCAAGGCTTCCAATAGGTGTTCGGAAGGCTGGAAATCTACGCGATACTCTAACTTTTCGTGTCCATCAACCCAAAATGAGTTTCCAGAACAAGTAAAGACACCCTCAACTGCATTGAGGATAACTGGCTGGACTTGTTCTACAACCTTATCCCAATCTGACCCTGTACATAGATAAACTCGATGGGCACGGCAGAAATCGAGGAACAAAAGCATGAACTCTGTGGTCATGGGTTCCCGTGCGGGAGTTAGCGTCCCGTCAATGTCAAAAACATAAACCATTATTATGCCTCGTAAACTGGTTTCATCATTCTTAGGGCTTCAGACATTATCTCATCTTGTAGCGACTTGATAAGCTTTTCGCCTACTTCATTCTGAATCCTGACTTCTTCATCATTTACAAAGTCAACAAACTCAGAGTATTCTTTTGAGAGATCATCATACATCTTCTCTAAAACAACAATCTCGGATTTTAGAGTCTCAACCTGCTTTGCAGCAGCAACACTCTTCCTGTTAAGGTAGTAGTTAGCGTATAGAGAAACGCCTAAAAGACTACAAATCAAATAAATCATCTAACACTTCCAAGAAATCTTTGTCAATAAGATTAACATAAACAATGTTCGGATTACTGATTAGCTTATCGCCTCCTGCATGAAGCAGTTCGATAGCAGTCAATACTCCAACTATATTTCCTTGTCTGTCAAGCACAAGTGAACCCGATGCTCCAGACCAAGCGTATGATTGCATGATAAGAACATCAGAACCATAAAATGCCGATATATTCCCTCTTATCGTTAGAGGTCCAAATCTGTTTGGAAATCCAGTATACACTAGCTCTTCACCTATGGTCAAAGAACTTAGTGATGGTGACGAAAGTCTTATTGGCTTTACGTTTTCTAACTTAGGAACTTGCAAAACGGCAAAATCCCTAGCATGATCAACAAGAAGTATTTTTGCTTCTTCTACCTGACCTCTTGCTGTTACCAAGGCAATCATGGCATCATCCACAACATGAGCAGCAGTCAATACGAAATCATGACCCTTGTACCTAACATAAGCACCGGAACCCGACCCCAATGCAACAGATACAGTTAGAACGTCGATACTAACAACTCCCTCTCTGCTTCTCGCTTCGGGAACTTGAAGGTAATAAATCACTTCCTCTTTAGCAGGAATCGTGACCTCGGACTTGTCATAAGTGCTTTGGCAAGAGAGCAAAGAGAGGATACCTGCTAAAGCAATCATCTTTTTCATTTTTTAGGTGCCTTCGGCATTTCTTGTTGCTGACGCAGGTTCCAAGCAGTTGCTTGGTAGATGAACTCGATCTTTTCATCCATCGACTTTGTACGTTCTTCCAAAGCTATGATACGACGTTCAGTTTCATCCGAGTTTACATGACTTTCTTCTAGATTATCAATACGAAGCTTCGTAGTATAATAGAAGCCTGATAGTGCGGCTACTATGCCTACTATTGCTATTAACTCACGAACGCCGATAACTGAAAGATCGATTGTTGTACTTGCTCCATTGCGGGTGGTTGCCATCATTGGTCCTCCGATTGCCTAGAATAAATAGTTCTTTTCAGAGCAACTTAGCAATGTACTCAAGGACTTTTTGATAGTTAGGGCCACATTGATAATCACCCAACTCAGTCTTTAGATCGATCCATTCGTATTCATCATGCTCAAAACTAATCTTTACACCACCAACCCCATTCCACTTTGTAACAATGTAGAAAGTTTGATTTCCTTTGTGAGCGATTGGAAAAGTCTTGCTTTTATTGATAAGAATGTTTGTTTCTTCTTTTACTTCACGGTAAAGACCGTCAAGTTTATCTTCTCCAACATGGGTATGACCACCGGGAAGATCCCACATTCCAGCGAAAGTGGGGGCCGTGCTGCCTCTCTTTAGAAGCAGAACATCGCCGTTATCGTCAACAATAACAGCCTTGACAACATAAGGCGATTCCACAGGTGCCTTGGAATCGCCAATACTAACCTTGATGTTTACCATTAGTTCAGTCTCTTGTAAGTATTGTCCAGAACACCAGCAACCCTAACTCCCGGATTTTGGGAAGTTGAGTTGATCTGGGGCAGCAGAACATTCCTAATATAAGTGACTGGACGCATGGAGTCAAGTAGAGGATGGAACTTTATGCGGACGGTGTAGATTCCGCTCTGGTCGTAGTTTTCCTGTGGTGATACGATTGTGACTCCATCAATAGACCGGATTCTAATAAGCTTATCTTCGATATTACCACCAAGGTTATCGTCAATAGCCAAACGAAGATCGATACTAAAGTGTCTAGCATCACCAACTTCCTCTTTTAGAAGATCAAATACTTCCTTGCTTTTATAGCTCTGCATACTCCTTGTAAAGTTTTCGTATGTTCTGTAAAAGCGATTTTTCATTTTATCTCCTATTATGCCAGAAAAGATTTTATGTCTCTACTAGATGGAGCGCGGCCTTTCTGGTTTTTTAGACCATGCTTTTCCAAGGCTCCCAAAGCTCTTTGCAGTAGTTCGTCTGTTACTTTGTCAAGATACTCTACAAAATAACCGTAGTTTTCAGATAGGAACTCTGTAATAGCAACAATCTGTGCTATTTCATCGACACTTATAGCTTTGTCAAAAACAAAGTATAAATCCATGGTGTAGCCTTCGTCAACCATTCTCCTGATTACCTTTGTTCTTAGGAACGGGAATACTGCCTGTATGTCCACAGGAGCGGTAGTACGGAAAAGATCAAGTTGGTTGGTAATCAAGTCTTCTGATGCGGACAAGAAGTTCTTCACCACTTCGGTAGAAGTGTTTGTTAGATGTTCCATGACTGCTGAAGCAACATCCCCTGATGTTGTTGCTACCTTGCGTGAAGGAGCGAGCGAATCATAGTACTCATCGAAATCGTACATGAATGCGTACCCATCGGCTCTTGTCTGGACCACTTTCACAGTTGTAGCAGAAACACCATTGTTTACAATAACATGTGGGTTCTTATTCATTTTGGCTTTCAACTGCTCAATCGAAAGCTGAACTCCTTCATCTTGTTTGAGATAGTCGTTTTCGTACAAACCCTCCAAAACTTCTTTAGCTTTATCCAGATAATCGCTATGACCAAACAAGTATTTTGTTGCAAGATGGTAGTCTGATACTTGGGTATTCCAGTAACCTTCATCCCCGTCTTCATCACCGAGAGTGTATTCGAAGATCGTCTTGAATACAAGTTGTTCTCTTTTATCTTGTTTATCACCAATAAAGACTTTTGTTTCTATACGGGTGTTTCGGTAAAGATCGTAGTTTTCGTTTCTTTGGATTTGTTCGATTACTTCGTTGAGAACGTCCCCAGCATAATCGCTCATTTCCATAAATGAACTATTGCCATAGGAACCAGCCACGATAGAAAATGAGGTAGAGATTTCCCCTAAGAACGTTAAGGTATTTCGATCTGGTTGTCTCAGTTTTACGTCTGCTGTCAAGCCTTCGTATCTAGGAACATAATCTGGGTTCTCTAATAACCTAACTCGTTCTTTAGCATACCTTACAACTTCTGCAAAGGCGTTTTCTGAAGATACACCAGTTTCTGCTTCCAAGTACTCGTTCATTTCTTGGAAAGCATCGGTACCACTCGCTGAGTATCTGCCGTTTTCTTTGTTGTTCTCAACACCGACATACTTAAAGAATGCAGCAACCATAGGCCAGTATTTCTGGAGTGGGACTGCATTTCCCTTACCCTTTATTTGCAATACAGTAGCAATGCCTTCATTATATGAAATAGTAACGTGAGATTCTGACGTTAGTTCTCCCTTGCCTTTCCTTCTGAGAGAGAACAGAATACCATCACTGTCACGACCGCAATGTCCCATTCTTTCGGATTCTATGCTGCAAGCAGAAAGTCCAATGTTATACCAGTAGAAGTCTTTCGGCATACCGGGAACATTCATTACTTTGGAATCATCTTCCATTTGTTCCAAGATCCTATCCGCTTCTCTTCTCATACGATCAATAGAAACAAACTCTTCTTTTTCGAACTTAGTCGTAAAATAACGATAATCTTTCAGAATCAATGTGTCTAGAGGAGTGAAAACGAATCCTTGTTTGAGGTCATTTATCATTGCTTCAATCATAAAGTCTAGCTTCTCAAACATTATTTCTTTTTGTTGTTCTGGTAAGTTGACACCATACTTTGGTAGGAACTTATTGGCATAAGAAACCACTAGTTTCCTGAGCTTTAACAGAACCATGAACGTCGAGCGTGGTTCAGCCAAAGTATCGTTGATTTCACCTACAACTTTCGACAGCATTTCTTGAGGAATGTCATCGAACTTTTCGTTATCTGGGCTTTTTATCGGAGCAATAATAACAAACTTTTTGATTTCTTCTCCATACATGTTGAGATAATCTGCATAAGAAAGAAAACCAGCAGGAGATTTCAGAAGTTGTCCAATCCAGCCAACATAGTTTTCGAACTCGATTGGCTTTAGCTTTTCTCGTACTTCTTTTGCGGGTATTGTTCTAATCGAATCAATGATCTCTTGTGGGAAACCCAAGTTCTCTAGTTTGATTTCGTTTAGTACACGAAGGGTTTCAGTTAGGATCTCTTGTCTGGTTACGTTCTGTAGATTCATCAAAAATACCACTCCGTAGTAAATAGTATGATTATCAACTCAAACGCTGATAATCATCTGAGATCCTTACTACATCATCTAGATGCGGAGTACTTACTTCGATAAGATCAACTGGCTGGCTTTCTGCACAGAATCGGTGTACAGTACCGGGAACAACATGGTAAGTTTCTCCCGGCTCTAGATACCGAACTTCTTCGTTTGCTCCCATGCCTAGTTCTAAACGCAATCTGCCACTATTCACTAGGATTGTTTCTTCTTTTATTTCATGGTATTGCCGAGATAATCTAGAAACCGGATTGATGTGCAAAATCTTACCAACGTATTTATCACATTCTGCCCAGATTATCTCATAACCCCAAGGTTTTTCTATACGGCGCATGTTAGTCCTTTAGAAGCCTGCGACCATGCGCTGCAAACACCTTCGTAAAAATCGCATTTGCTTCACCGACAACGCAAATACTAGAACGTGAGTCTGAGAGGGTAATCTTTGTGAACTCTTGCCTTGGATCTAAACCATCAGGTAGTCCCGTCCTGCTCTCTAACAAGACCTTGGTATTATCATCTGGCCGGATCAAAGCAACATTCTGTGGATTGATGTAAATCTCTCTCAATCCAAAAGAACTCTGAACTCCTGACTTATCGTATACCTCAACTAGCTTTATCATCTTTTACTCCTTCGAAGATGCTAATGTGCCTTGGGTTGACATTCCAAATGCCTTGACCCAAGATCATGACTTTGCAATAGGTACCATCAAATGGTGTCTTGACGATACCCATGTATTTTTCCTTTGTTTCTTTTACAGCAGAAACATAGCTCGGCGTTTCACCGCTTAACTGTACCAAAGTTGTGTTTGTTGGTATGAAGACGAGATCGCCTTCTTTATAATGGTAGCTCAATCTTCTTCTTCTAATACGTCAGTAATAGTCTCGTCTGACGGTCGAGGTTGCTTGTACTCAATATAGCCCTGTAAAATGCTGTCCACATCGTCCAAGACAAGATCAAAGTCGTACAACTGCTTTCTTAGAGTAGAAATCTGCTCTCTAGAAGTAACATAATCCTGCGAATCAATAGAGTTCAGAAGCCCCTCTGAGGAATGGGAAAGAGCATTCTCAAACCTATGCCTCTTTCTTTCGAAAAGATTCTGCAACTCTTTAGGAAGTGCAGACTCATCGATAGTATACTGGATCTTTAGTTTCATCCTTGCTCCACGACGGCATGACCACTAGTAATCAAAGTACCAGCAGCAGACGCAGCATTCTGCAAGGCACATCGTGTAACCTTAGCGGGATCCACAACTCCAGCAACAATCAAATCTTCGACTTCATTACTAACGAAGTTCCAGCCTTCATTAGTGTTGGTTGTATCCAGCACTTTAGAAATGATAATGTCTGGTGATAGACCGGAGTTGGTTGCCATTTGACGGATCGGCGCGTAACATGCCTTCATGACACTATTGTAACCCAAAAGCCTGTCGCCCACAAGATCCGGCAGAGGTAGTCTTGACGCAATCTTTGCAAGCACAGTACCGCCGCCGGGGACGATACCCTCCATCCTAGCAGCCTTTACGGCCTCAACAGCATCCTCAATACGATGCTTCTTCTCGATCATTTCGACTTCTGTTGCTGCTCCAACCTTGATAACTGCAACACCGGAAGCTAGACGAACAATCCTTTCTTGGATCTGTTCCCCTTCATGAATGTTGTCAGTTTGTTCCAGTTCGACCTTTAGCTTTTCGATTCTCTGCTCGACCAGTGACCAATCGCCCTTACCACCGATAATGGTAGTGCCATTCTTTAGAATCTCAATCTTCTTTGCTTGTCCAAGATCAACTAGCTGGAACTTGGCCAAATCCGCATTAGAAGCCTTAGAGAAGAACTTGGCACCAGTAGCGATACAAAGGTCTTGCATAATGTCGCGACGTTCCTGACCGTATCTAGGGGCCTTTACAGCGGCCACCTTCATGGTGCCTCGCATGGCATTCATGATCAAAGCTGCCAATGCTTGTCCCTCGATTTCCGATGCGACAATCACCAATGGACGACCTTCGCGTGCAACTGGCTCCAATACTGGAAGTAGATCCTGAACCTTCTCTAGTTTGTCGTCAACTACCAAGACAAAGCAATCTTCATAAACTACCGCGTTTCGACGCTCATCATTGACAAATGCTCCAGCAGCATAGCCGGAATCAAAGCGGAAACCTTCGATTAGATCCAAAGTTGTCTCAGTAGAACGTGCCTCTTCGACCAGCAAAGAACCGTCTTTACCGGCAGAAGTGATTGCCTTAGCAACCAAGCGTCCGATAACATCATCGTTATTGGCCGAGATAGTAGCAATGTGTGTAATGTCCTTCTCAGAACGGATCGGACTAGCCACATCACGCAACTCTGCTACAATACGGTCAACAGCATGGTCGATACCACGCTTTACTTCGACAGGTGAAGCACCGGCTGTAATGTGCCGGAATGCTTCTGTTAAGATTGCGCGGGACAGAACGGTAGCAGTAGTTGTACCGTCACCAGCCTCGGAGTTTGTCTTACGGCTTGCTTGCTTGATAATCTGAACCGCTGCATCCTCAAATGGATCTTGCAACGAAATGAACTCAGCGACTGAAACTCCATCCTTAGTTATGATGGGGCTATTATCCTTGCTCTTCAAGATAACGTTGCGACCACGCGGGCCAAGCGTAGAAGAAACGTAATCTGCAAGCAGATCGACTCCAGAAAGAATCTTCTGTTGCAGTTGGAAGTTGGAACTATAATGTTTGCTCATTGATCACCCTTGTTGGTTATAGTATAACCAACTTCAGTAAGGGCGTCAAGTGGTCTGTGATTTTATTTCTTCAGTTTTCTTATCGATGTTCTTAGCTGACTCTTGGGCTTGTTCAGCTTTCTCTCTTTCATATAAGCCAGAAGCAACGTAGCTATTGATACTGCTCGTAAGTTCTTTGAGGTTTTCGAAGATGTCAAAAATCGAAGTATTGAGCATTGCAATACACTTGTTTAGTGTCTCTTCGATGTTCTTACGTCCAATAATGATCCTACCAACGTTTGGTTCATCGCTACCAACTAAAAGCTTGACACCGCTAAATCTCATACCAAACTGTTCAGTGTTAACGTATCCATAGCAGCTTTGCAGAATCTTCTTCTTTAGCTCTGGTGAAGCCTGATTATAGAACTGAAGGCTCTTAGCCGTAGAAGCGAAGCCAGAAGCTGCCTTACTTTCTTCCATAGCTTCTTGGTATGTTTTGTTGAGGAAGTCAACTATTGATGGATCTAGCTTCTTTACTACTGCCTTATAGGATAGTGTCTTTTTACCGTAAGTATCCTTAGAAAGAAGAGAAGTCTTTACTACATTCAGAAAGTTTTCGACGCCTTCTTGGCTGCTAATAAGTTCCTTTACTTTGTCATCAGCAGATTCTAGTGCTGCATTCATCGATTCTATCCAAGCTTTATCAATCTTTGCCATGGCTTCTTCGGGATTACCAGCTTTTCTGGCTTCCGAGATCACGTTAGATAAATCCGCATCTGGATTATTGATTAGTTCTACTGGAACCTGAATCAACTTCTTATTGTGATCGGACGACTTGACTAGCGAATCGAATACATTATCCAAATCGAAGTCAAACTGATAAATGCTGATTGTACCTTGAGCTTCCAAACCTCTACCTTGGAGTGATTTTGCACAAACAAGGTACCTAACGAAAGGCAATCCAGCATCATTCATCCTGACGCCTGATTTGGGATTGATCAAATCACCCATAAGATCGCGAAATGAACCACCGACTTCGACGCTTGATTCAGCATAAAGCTTTAGGCTCAATGGAGTTCCTTCCGAATCGTAAAAGTCAGCGATTGTACCGGTATTAGCAGGTACCTGTCTACCACCAAGTAATACGGCCAAAAATGCTTCGAAAGTAAAACCAGCACTAGCAGCGTTAAAGTTCGTAACAATAGTTGTGAGGGTTTTATAGAATACAAGATAAGAAATAACTTTCTGAATCTTGGACGAGTTGGTATCAGCTTTCATTAGAGGAGAATCTTCGGCAGCTTCTGGCGACATAGAGAAGAAGTCAGAAAGACTTTTGATTTTCTCTTGGAAAGTATTACCAGCAATGTTCCTTAGATACTGATCAAGTTGTTGTCTTTGTTCAGACGAAATAACTTCACCAGTATCTCTAGTCTCAATCGAGGTCCAGCCCAACTCTGATACTGAGATTTCTGGAATAGCAGAATACTTTAGAGCTTGGTTTTCTCCGAGAAGATACCTTTTCTCAAATAGAAGCTGTTTCTTTACTTGCGAGAAAGCATTCTCTAAAAGACTCTCAAAAGATTGATCCTTTTCTTTCTTTGGACCGAATCGCTTATCAACTGCTTTATTCCAATCAAACATGTAAAACCCTCACTTTATAAATAGTATCAGATCAACTCATCAGCGATGCCATACTTGATAGCTTCTTGCGCTGACAAATAGACATTTTGACCTGTTTTTACCATCTTACGAAGTTGCTTTACTGTAAGGTTTGAGTTCTCAGCAATAGCATTAATGTACATTTGCTGAATGTGTTCGGCTTCCTCTAACTCGTTAGCAAGGTGGAAAAGACCGCCTTGGTGTCCTGTGATGACGTTGTGGATCATTACACGGGAGTTACGACCCAACTTACGCTTTCCTTTAGTACCAGCAGCCAGCAATAGAACGCCAGCGGACATTACCTTGCCAAGACCGATGGTTTGGATTGGAACTGAACGCTTGACCATTTCCATAACGTCATAGATTGCAAACATGTCATCAGCGTTACCGCCTTGGGTAGAAATGTAAACCTTGATTGGATTTGGTTCAGTTGGTTCCGCTGCTTCACCACCTTCCTCTTCTTGTTCCTTCTCTGCTTCTGCTGATTTCTCTGTTAGTTCCTTGTAGGTAATCATACTGGAAATCAGACCGTTTGCTGTCTCTTCGTTTACTTCGCCCATAAAGAAGATGTTGCCAAGTTCTTTTAGAGTCTCCTTCAGAAGTGCAGATTCGTTAGCTGTGACCAAGAGTTCTTGTAGATCCTCCTCAGTCATTGGCTTCTCTTCTTCCTCATTGATTCGCTTTTTCATGCTTCCTCCAAATCTCTTCTGCATGTGCAAGTAGTTTACTAAAGTCATAATGTGGTTGTCTCCCGCTTTCCTTGTAATAGTTGTTTAGTGTATCGTTGAGATTGGACTTCCAACCATCAAAGCTATGCTTGTCGATAGAAGCAGTAAGCTTGATTGTTGCGTCGTCAAATCCCATGATCTTCATTTGTTTTAGCTTCGCTGCCTGAATAAAGGCAATCGATTCTACAACTGCAACGAGGATCTTTAGAATGGCAGCTTCGTTACGTCGGAACCATTTCGAAGCATCGCCAATGTTTAGAAAAAAGCTTAGACCATGATACACCAAATAGCCAAGCATCATTCCGAACAATACAGATGGTGTGTGCAAGTGAACCCCTAAATAAAAAACCGCTGTATGTCTATTATAACATACAGCGGTCGAGAGTCAAGAGGATTTTATCACTTACCTTTGAGAATACGCTTCATGATACGATTTGTGACTTCATCGATAGCATTAGCGCGGCTTTCACGACGACGGGACTCAGAGATACGGGCCATGACACGACGAGTTACTTCTTGAAGCATTGCTTCTTCTTCCTCTTCTTCGGCCTCTTCTTCCTCTTCGGCACCGGCTTCCATCTCGTCAGCGCCAAGTTCCATCTCATCGGCACCAAGCTCCATTTCATCACCGGCAACCTCTTCGGCACCGGCATCGATGGAGATGTCAACTCCAAGCTTGTCTTTTAGCTCAGCAGCTAGCTTGGCTAGAGCGTCTGCTACGACGGCTTCAGCGTCACCGGCTGGTGCAGCTTCATCACCCATATCGTCCATTGCAGGCTCATCACCCATATCTAGATCGGCTTCATCGCCCATATCTAGATCTGCTTCATCCTCTTCATATAGACCGCCTTCCTCTTCCATACCATAGCCAGCTTCAGAAATGAAACTTTCAGCTAGTGGCTCTAGCTTGGCGAACTTCATAAAACGGCGAATCTCGCCTTCTGACAATAGTTGTTTCTTGCTCATAGATAGTAATCCTCCGATTCTCTAAATAAATAGTACTTTCTTTACGAAAGTGCTGTTGTCACATCTATAAATAGTACAAGAAAAAATCAAAAATCTTCTTCTTCGATCAAATCAAAAATAGATTGTAGTTCTTCATCACTCATATTTAGATCGCCCGCTTGCCTTGCAGCTAACAAGCGTTTCATTCTAGACTCTCTCTCCCAAACTTTGGGAGTTTGTAGCTTACCTTTCTTTATCTTGTCAATGAAAGCCATGATGTTCTTGTCTTCATTGATGTATCCTTGGATAAGATACCTGAAAAACAAGGCTTGCGCTAGATTATCTCTATCTAGCGCAATCTTTAGATCGGCGCAACGTTTGTCGGATTCGTAAAGTACGATCTTTCTACTAGTCTTGCCCATCTTACTCATGCTAGGTTCCTAACGTGTGTAGAACTCTCAGCTTGACCGGCTACAGTCTGAACAATAAACTTTGATTTTGTTTGTAGTTCGACAATGTTACGCGCTCCAGTATAAGAGAACCCGCTTCGAATACCAACCTTCAACTCTTCTAGCACATCGGCAACCGGTCCCTTCGAACGAACTCGCGAAGAAACCCCCTCGATTGAGGCAACTCGGCCTCTCCAATCTGTTTGTGCTTCCTTGCTAGCCATACCACGATACACCTTATAAGATACTCCATTATCCAAGAATGGTTCTCCCGGTGCTTCGTTAGTACCAGCCAACAAAGAACCAACCATAACTGCATCAGCACCAGCGGCCAAGGCTTTTACAATATCGCCAGAGTTACGGATACCACCATCAGCGATAATAGCGGCAGGGGTTTGTGATTGTTGATGGTTTACGATATCAAAAACAGATTGCAGCGTTGGAACCCCGTGTCCAGTTTGAATCCGAGTTGAGCAAATAGAACCGCCACCAACACCGACGCGGATAGAATCCGCACCCCAATCTGAAAGATCGGTAAAGGCTTGTGCTGTTGCAACATTACCAGCCATAATGTGAATGTATTCTGGTAGTCCATCAGCTAGCCTCTTGATCATCCGTTCAACAGCGAAGTGATGCCCATGTGCTACGTCTACACAGATTACCGAAACTCCAGCTTGTACCAAAGCTTTGGCGCGGGCATAATCCTCGTCTGAAGTACCGACAGCAGCACCAATCGTAGGAATGTCAACCTTTACCTTAGCCTTAGTGCGGCTAACCATAGCTACTTGCTCATTGACTGTGTTGTACCGATGGAAGATAGGCAAAGCGCCGTTCTCAATCAATGCTATTGCCATTTCTGGTCCTACAACTGTATCCATTGGAGCAGAGATAATCGGTGACTTGACCAGTACATTATGAAGCTTTGTTCGAATATCGATTGAAGAGCGTGACTCAATATCGCTATACTGAGGTACGAGCAGAACGTCATCAAACGTCAGTGTCTGTCGTAGATTCTTGAACATCTAGATTATCTCCTGTTTCGCTTTGTGAAAGGTACTTCTCTTCTAAGTACTGTTTATATTCTCGGACAACGCTTTGACCCTTCTCCCAGCATTCAGGGCAATATAGGCGAACATTGCCCTTGTCTTGGACAACGAACCATGTATTTGCCATTTCTTTACTCTTCTTATCGTATAGTGCTTCACATACTAAGCACATATCCGGTAGTTTGCCAAACATCATGATTTGTTCACCCATTCTCTTTTCAGCCGGGGACATGTTCTTTTCTGCCTTCTCTAAGGCTCGTCTTTGTTCTCTATTCATTGTGGCTCCTGTATAAAGCTAATGTCAAGATCGGGATGTTTTAGTTTCGCCCATCCAAGTAGTTGCTGGAAGTATTCTCTGTCTAAGCAGTAATCTGTTCTACAACCCTTGATAGAGTATGCTGGCATTATCTTCCTCTTCTGAGGTTTTATACTCAAAAAATCGACCCAATAAAAATCCTGAGAGTTTTGATAGTGGTCTGTTATAACTGCCCAATAGTTATCTGCTGAAACTAAATCCCCGATCTTATACATCATCGTCCCGTGCTGCCGAGCGCGCCGTCACCACGATTCGAAATAACAATGCTGCTCCGAGAATAAAGCTCGTCGTCAAGAGCCTGAACGAGTCTAGTGTTGACGACAGGAATGAATACGCCTTGTGCAATCTTGTCTCCCGGTTCGATAACTTGTGCCTGACTACCGATGTTATGAAGGTTAACAAACACTTCTCCATCGTATCCAGCGTCTACCACGCAAGCACCTACAATCAACTGTCGTTTTGCTGCAACAGATGAACGATTCATGATCTGCAACATAAGACCATGTGAAACGCCAAACTTCAATCCAGTACCCAAGATTCGGCTCTCTCCCGGCTGAATGGTTACAGCTTGGAAGTCAATCGGATTGAATGGAAGATCGATTCCAGCGTCCGATGGATTAGCACGGGTAGGATGCCGACGTACATGCGGCAGGGCGTAATACTCCAACATCACCGGGCACCCCGAAGAGTTTGGTATGCCTCCGCAAGTGCATCAAGGCTTTCGTTCTTCTTTAGCATTCGATAAGCACGGGTAATGGTCGAAATGTCATCCTTCGACAAAAAGCCATTCTTTACGAAGTCAGAGCGCAGTTCACGCTTAGACTCCTTGTAAGGCTCCATAGCATCTTCGATAGCCTTTAGGGTACGAATGTACTCAATAAGCTTCTCGCTCTTGCTGGAAAGGTCGTTGTCAGCCTCTTGGTCAATATCTTCAAACATGGAATCTCCTTTTGTATTGTTAGTATAACTTGTTAGTGTTCGATGGTCAAGCAGCATTTGTCTGCGATTCGTAAAGTCTGATAGCTCGCATCAAAGCTAGCTCTTTCATTTTAGCCTCAATCATGCAGTCGTATCGAACGCCATGATTGTTAGGCAAAAGATTGATGTAGTCCGAATGAGCTTGTGGCTTGATCTTTGGATTCTTCTGCTCAATCGAACGACTCTCAGAGTAATGGACGACAGGCTTGATGTTACCCCAAGTACTAGCTGCCATTTGCAACGCTTCTGCTTCGGGCACTCCGCCGTCGTGTAGACTGTGGTGATGGTAATCGAAAACGATTGGAATGTTGATCTTACTACTGATCATTTGGTTGAGATCACTGGTAGAGAACAAGGAAGGCTTATCATCATTTTCGACGGTCAAACGGGTCTTTACCGCGTCTGAGAGGAGTTCGAAGTTACGACAGAATGATTCAGCAGCCTTAGCCTTGTCGCCATAGGACGCTCCAACATGAATGTTGATCTTTGACCACGGGGTACGGGGCATAAGAAGCTTGTCCTGAACCCAGCCATGAATCTCCAAATCCCGAACGGTTTGTCGAATAACGCGCTCGTCAGACGAAGCCAGCTTATTGAAAGGACCGGGATGAGAGGTCAAACGGATGTTACTAGCGTTTGCGTATTGACCAGCCTTGGTCATCCACGAAACAATCTCGTCATGATCGGGAAGTTGCTCAAACTGATACTCCGAAGCCCAAGGGAAAATGTCTGAGGACAAGCGGTAAAAGTAAATGAAGTTCTGCTTGTTCCAAACAAGGATCTTGTACAGATCTTTGACGTTTTGCAGAGCTAGCTCAGAAGCGTACCTTAGACCACGACGTTCGAATGTAGACTTGATCATTGTCCGATTTGTTGTAATCGGTTCTGTCTTCTTTGGCTTCGCACCGTACAAAACTGGTTGCGAAAGCTGCATGTTGATACATGCATACCCATAGTTGGTTTCCTTGATCACTCGTCCTCCTTACCTTACTATTATAGCGCGGTAGAGAGAGAATGGCAAGTCAACAGATCGTCAAGCGTCTGGATTCTTCTTATGCCACTTAAACGAAGCTTCGTTATCGGTTACTGGACCACCAGCGGCCCAAGTAGTACAAGTCCTACGAGAATGGCACTTGAAATGGTGCATCCAGCAATAACCGAACTCTCCCGGTCCTTTGATCTGTTCGTCTACAACAGTCATGCATTTCTTCATTCTTGGAGAGGTATCAAAAGCAACACAGTTTCCACAAAGTGACTTCTTCGCTTCTTCTGGAGTTGCATCCCATTTATCTGCGATCTTCTGCCAGAACTCTTCGTTTGGTTCGTTAGGATTCAGCGGACCATAGTGGTATTCTTCGATTGTAGCATCGCGATTATCTGTATTTAGTTTTAGGTCTTGTGTAGCTTTCGGGCAGGGAAACAGACTACCCATAGTGATTTTGATCATTTTATACCTCTCTATAAGTAGTCTGTTTGACATAGTAAAGTAAATAGGCTATGAAGCGAGACACTTCCAGTATTTATCGATACGTCCGCGAGTCGAGAAACCCCATTCATCATTGTAATCTGGCTTGACTAGATAAGGCTTGTTTACTTCTAGACGATCACCCATGTCCATGCTAATGCCCCAGCAACGGATTGTCAAGATAGCAGAGTTAGAATCTACAACTTCTACTTGGAAATACTCCTTACCATTGGCTGTACGCTTAGCGATAACCTTGCGAGGAATACACCAAGTTAGCTGCAATGCTGGCTCAAACTCAGAAATCGGTGGAATCATCTTCTCTTCTAGCATTTCTAGTGTCTTATTGGACACAACCTTAGAGATTGGGAACTCACCGGTTAGTTCAGTAAGGAACTGAATCTCTTCTTCCGGTGTGAAGTCTCCTTCCGGTGCATAAAGAGCGATGTTCTCTTCCAAGTTCTTTGGCTTCCTTGGGCGATCAACCGCAATCGAAGACCAAAAATGCTTCTTACCCGTAAATCGACTATCAACTAGCGTGTTCATGGCACCAGAACGTACCAGAACATCCAAAGTCTTTTTATTTAGCTTCGAATAACGCATGTTTTCGTTGAAAAGAAACTCTTCGACTGTCCTAAAAGGTCGTCCCTTAAAGATTTCATCGATTGCCGACTCTCCAAGACCCTTGATAGAAGTCAAAGGCTGGATAAGACTAGAACTATCATCAGAAATCTCCCAATAAACACCGGATGTATTGATGTTTAGTGGTTCAATACCATACCCAAAAGACTTAGCAATCGAAATAGCCTTCTCCTTCTTAGTTTCTGGCTCTTTGTCGAGGAATGCAGCAAGCCATTCAGCCTCAAAGTAAGTCAAAAGCCAAGCACATTGGTAAGAAATGATTGAGTAGCAGACAGCGTGAGACTTGTTGAAGCCATAACCAGAGAAGAACTTGAACTTTTCCCACAGGTCATTAGCAGCCTTGCTTGTCATACCCTTCTCGACACAACCCTCGATGAAGCGGTCATAAAGAGACTGAAGAACCTTATCAGTCTTACCAGTACCCTTCTTGGTTAGAACCTTACGGAGACTGTTGCCTTCGTCAAGAGTGATGTTCTTACCAAGCTTGTGGGCCAGCAATGCAATCTGCTCTTGGAAGATTAGGAATCCATACGTTTCTTGGGTAATGTTCTTGTATTCAGCATTTGGATAATCGATTAGAAGTGGTGCTTCCTTGGCATCGATGTAATCCTTATCAACTCCTGCCGACAATGGACCGGGACGGTAGATAGAAGTAATGGCAGAAAGATCGATGATGTTCTCCGGCCTTGCTTGCTTACAAAGCTTTTGAACTCCGTTCTCTGTAAACTGGAATACACCAGCCCACTTGCCATTCTGGAATACATTCTTGTATACCTTCTTATCGTTCAAGTCCAAAACGTCAGGATGCAGCCTCTCATCATAGTACTTACGAATGTCAGCGTATGTTGGGTTCTTGACTCCATGATGCCTCTTCAAGATGTGACGGATTGCACCCTCAATCATTCGAAGAGTTGAAAGACCAAGAATGTCGAACTTGATGAATCCCAAAGGTTCAAGGTGGCGAACGTTTTGTCCTTCCGACCAAGGGGTTTGGCGAACGTTCTTAGAGGAGATAAGAGGCATGTACTTATCCAAATCCTCTGCGACAACAACGCCGCCAGCATGACGAGAACAAGAACGAACTTGACCATACAAAGCATCGATGTGATTTGCAACATCAGGGTACTTTGACAAGAATGCTTGCAATGTTGGCGAATACTCCTTCACTTCTTCGAAAGTAGGAGTGTAAACACCAGCCTTCATACCAAGCTTCTGCTTTGCAATCGGAGTTGCTTCTGCCATCATTCGACCAGTGACCTTGTTGACCTCTGTGAACGGAATGTTGTAAAGCTTGGAAATGTCCTTGATAAGAGACTTTAGTTGAAGTGTGTTCCAGTTTGAGATTGGAACGACCGTATTGTCTCCCCACTTTCCAATCAAGACATCCTTGATAACCATTGGGTCAGCAACGTCAAAGTCAATGTCGGGATAATCTGTTGCGTCTGCACGGAGAAAGCGTGAGAATAGCAAATCATATTTGATTGGATCAACTTGCGTGATTTCCAAAGCGTAAGCGACCAGCGAACCAGCAGCAGAACCGCGACCGGGACCAGTAAGCATGTGTTCGTTAGAAATAGCAGCAATCTGATTCATTGTGAGGAAGTACTTGGAGAATCCACGATCTGCGATAACAGACAACTCATAACGGAGCCTTTCAACGTATTCCGCATTGGTATGAAGATTCTTCTTGCGAAGTCCTTCCATAGAGAACTTTTCCAAGGCAGTATCAGCAGTCTCGCCAGCAGGAACAACGAAGTCAGGAAGTCGAACAGTTGTATCCGGTTCGAACCTTTCGATGCGGTTCATTGCAATGTTGTGAGTTTCTGTGATAGAGTTCAGAACAAGATCATCATCGTATTCTACACCACATAGCTCAGAATACTTCTTGTAAGAAGCCCACATTTGGTCGCCATTCTTTGGGTATAGCTCATAGCCAATCTCATCGACATTTGCAGGTAGTTCGCTCTCATTTGCCCAATCAGGACGACCCGTTCCAAGCCAGCCAAGACGCTTGTAAAGCTCACGATCCTTCCAAGCAGTTGGGTTAGGATAGTGCGAATCAGCCGTAGAAACAAGCTTGATTCCGAACTCTTGTTGGATTTGGATTACATACTGATTCAGAAGATGCTGCTCGGGAATGTTGTTCCATTGCAGTTCACCATACCACCGATCTCCAAAAATGGAAACCATGTTTCGGGTGACTTCTCGCATAGCCTCTAGAACAGCCTCAGAGCCTTTCTCGCGATTCTCCCAAAAGCACCCAGCGTAGACCCCACCCAAGCACGCAGACGACGCAATAAGCCCCTCAGAGTGTTCACGGAGCATGTCATAATCGACGCGAGGATAGCGGTAGTAGTTCTCTTCGCGGTAGGAATCAGAAACCAGTTTGAACAGATTGTTCAGACCTGTTTGGTTTTGAGCGAGCAATACCAAGTGCCGACGACGAGAAAGAATGCTGTTCGAAGCTTTCTTCGTTTCTGCTTCGTTTTCGATTGTCGTGCCGGAAGTTTCATCTTCTGCAACCTTGGAAGCTTCCTTCTTATCTTCCATAGTCTTATCGTATTCCTTGCGCCATTCCTTGATAGAAGGCACAAAGTAGGCTTCACAGCCAAAGATTGGCTTGAAGTCCTTGCCACTCTCATTCATCTTTCGGGCGTGCAGAACTTGCCACGAAAATCCGTTCATATTTCCGTGGTCCGTTAAAGCCAACGCATTCATGCCGTTGGAATAAGCAAAGTCCATGTGGTCTTGTGGATATCCAAGACCATCGAAGATGGAGCCTGCTACGCTGTGGGCATGAAGCCCAACAAACGGAATGCTACTTTCAACGCGATCAGACATTCACACCTCCTTCGGTATCGGGAATGACTTCATCAATGTAGCGACAAACCTTCTTATACTCTTCTGTGTTCGGAAAATAGAACTCGCGAGCATAATACTTGTACGCTGACTTCTCAATCTTAGTATAAACACCAAGCCCTGTCAAGTGGCTGACCATTCCTTTACACCATTCGTGAACAACCTTGCGAGTTGTGCTGGTAAGCTTGATCGGGCATTTACCGGCAGGAATAATGAGAGTGTACTTTACAGCACCCTTCTCGACCTTGACGGGCTTTTCGGTATTTTCCGTCTTTGGCTTTCTTGTGCGACGCTTCGGGGTTTCATCCGTCGTCGTCTGTTGAGTCTTCTTCGTCCGTGGCATCTTGTAAATCCTCCGCTATTGGGTTCCATTCGTGGTACGAAATAAAAATCTTACCGGGAAACTTGATTTGTTGTGAGACTGAATCACCGAGGTAAATCTTATACCATTCCCATGAATCAATCTGACGGAACCAGTCCAACTCTAAAGTGTTTTCTGGTTCCAGTTCATTTCCGCTGTACAATATATCCAAGTCCACCTCATCTGTAAAGACTGATTTACAATCCTCTAACAGTTGTCCAGAAATCATGGAGTTCTCGAAAAATCTAAAGTTTTCTAAGAAAGATTCCAAGTCCGATTGACCAAAGCTAAAAGGTAGGTGGTAGTTGTCCTTTACTGATTTGCCTCCAGAAGTAAAGAACAAGTTTGGTTTTGTTGCATTTGACAGGATTTGTCTGTGTTTCCTAACTGCTTGATGGGGGTAGATACCGAAAGGGAAACTAACAAAGAACCTATTCGGTTTGGTCCAGCTACTAATCTGACCGCAAATCTTACTAGCAGTCATTGCTCCTTGGATAATCGACCAAGGAAGGCAGTTTTCCTTATGCTTGTCTTCTACTTTGATTGGAACATAGTAGATCGGTATAAGCTTACGCCATTGATCTGGTTGGCGAGAAAGCTTTTTGGCTCCAATCGAAGTTGGATCGTAGGTGAAATCACCCATTCGACGGCGTATCAATGGAGTTGCGCTTTGTTCACACACAACCCAGATTGTTTCACAACCGGCCCATGCTG
>Ga0208788_1000272_pt1 | contig 26514 bp, 26 predicted proteins | sample Wag4_2014_7_11_3_FD_187363 | JGI IMG/M metagenome (GOLD analysis project Ga0208788, IMG submission 187363) | Fresh water mixed with fracking chemicals microbial communities from Ohio, USA - Utica-2 Time Series FC 2014_7_11 (SPAdes) (version 2) ...
AACTGGATTAAAGACTCAACCGAACGAGCTCTAACCGAGCCGATTCCGGGTACTGCCATTCAGGTCAGTGGAACCCCAACCGTTTTGGTAAACGGCGAACAGTACACCTGGGAGACCGGTGAGGAACTTGCCAGCGCTGCGCGCTTTGCTCAGTTTGTTCAATTTGTAACTACTGGTGCCCAGGGCTAAACCAAAAATTGCTTAGAAGAGAATTCCTCGCGGCCTCGGCAGCGGGGTTTTTCTTTCCCCAGGCAGCTCACGCAGCCGGTGGACCTCTGATTGTTCCAGATCCAATTATTCGTGACCGAGTTGCCTCGCCACTAGGCCCACTTGGCTTTCAGAGAACAGCCCTCAAAGAAGGCAAGCGTATTCGCCTACCTGAATCAGAGGTCAAGCGAATTGCTTGGACAGTCGATGATGGGGCAAGTAGCGCAGGGGTTCGCGACTACTTGGAATTTGTTGAGCGATACGACCTGCGAATGACATTTTTCATCAACTCCGTCTATCCAGCCTGGAAGAAAAATCGAGAGCAGATTCGGGAACTGGTTGATGCTGGAAAGATTCAGCTAGCAAACCACACCCACTCTCACCCGAGCATGACAAGGCTCTCAAATGCTGGAATCAAGCAAGAACTTAGAAAATGCGGCAGCTTCATCGAGGACAACTTTGGAGTTAGTGCCAAGCCCTACTACCGACCTCCCTATGGGCGGATTGATCAGAGAGTAATAAACGTGGCAAAAGACATGGGATACACATCCCCGGTTATGTGGAGTGGTTCCCTTGGCGATAGCGCTACCCAGCGAAAGCGATATATTCTTCAGCTTGGAAACAAGTGGATTCAGGATCGGACCATTTTGCTCGATCACTTCAATGACCGAACCCCAAAGTATGTCTTCAAAGCTCTGGCCAAGCACCTGGAGAAAAGAGGGCTTATGACGGTGACTCTGGACGATGTTTACTACAGCTAGCTGCTTGGACCTGTTTTGGCTTTTTGGGTAGACTTTGGGGGTACCTGGAGGCTTGTTCTTCTAGGCACAGGCCGACCTGGCGCAATTGGTAGCGCACCGCACTTGTAATGCGGGGGTTAGGGGTTCAAGTCCCCTGGTCGGCCCCACTAAATCGAAATCAAAATCAAGGTAAGTATCGGCGCAACAATCAGTGCCGGCAACATGTTTCCAACCGCAACCTGACGAATCTGCAGCAGCCTTAGGCCAACACCAAGTAGTAAAACACCTCCGGTAGCTGTCAGTGCGGAAACAACCGGCACGGACATAACTGAGCCAACGGCAAAAGCCAAGACAGTCAGAAGCCCCTGCCAAATTCCAACTGGAATAGCTGAGAGTGCAACACCCCAACCAAGACTTGCTGCAAAAGCCAAAGAGGCAAAGCCGTCGAGGATCGATTTGGTGGCAAGCTGCTCGATACCTTGACCTAGGCCATCGCTAAGGGCACCAAGGATTGCCAGGGGACCGATTGTGAACACAAGTGATGCATTCACAAATCCGGTTATGAATTTCTCTTTGGAGTCCTTGGATCCCTTGCCGGCAAACCGCTTTTGCAAAACCGTGCCGAATTTTTCAAGTCGCTGCTCAATTTTCAGAGCAGAACCAATGATTCCGCCAATCAAGATTGCCCCGATGACAATCAAAAGCGGAATCCCAGGTCCCACAGAAGCCACAAACTCAGCATCCAGCAGGGAGATAACGTTTAGGCCACCGAGTACCAAAACCACAAGACCCAGACCGTCAGTGACAACTCGGGAGGTTTTTTCGCTTAGGCGATTGCCAACCAAAATTCCTGCGACAGTTCCGATAAGTATCGCAAGCACGTTGATGATGGTGCCAAGCCCAATGATCACGTTTTCAGAACTACTTTCTTGAACTACTAGTTAGCTTGTTCAAAGGTAATGCTAACCGAGTTGATGCAGTAGCGATCTCCGGTTGGGGTCTGGGGGGCATCTTCAAATACGTGGCCCAGGTGAGAACCGCAAGCGCGGCAGCGAACCTCAACGCGTTTCATGCCCAAAGTGTTGTCCTCTAGAAGCTCTACCGCGTCGGTGGATTTAGGTTCGTAAAAACTAGGCCAACCGCAGTGTGAATCAAATTTGGTTTCAGATCTAAATAGTTCAGCCTGACAGCCACGGCAACGGAAGATCCCCATACGCTTTTCATCCAACAGCGGCCCGGTGTAAGCCCGCTCGGTGCCCGCTTCCCGGAGAACGTGGTATTCAAACTCGGTCAATTCTTCGCGCCACTGCGATTCAGGCTTGTTGACGGGGTAGTTCATATTGGGGCTACCTTTCTTAAGGTCTTGATGCCTAATATAAAGGTCCCCGACCTTTTTGAATTAAAGAGCCCTCATGCCCAAGTCTTTCCAGGACGAATTCGACACCGCTACCGGTGTTGGAGGAAAGCACCTTGCCCCAAAAAGAGCTCTTGATTACATAGTTTCTTTCCTAACCCTTACCTTTCTATCTGCTGCTTTGGCTGGCGGAGGCATCCTGGGCCTTCAGCTCTGGGATACCGGCGTAATCCTCTCTGGTCTAGTGGCCCAGGATGACCGAGTGCCTCAGCTAGAGGTTGCAATTGTGGATGGAACCAACTCCGGCAAGGCTCAAGCAATCGGGGACGAGCTCTTAGGTGAGGGCTGGAACATCGTTTCTGCTACCAGCTTGTCCGATCTTGATCCTGCCCTGGAACCGGCAGCCTCAACCCTGATCTTCCTATCCAGTGAGGCCTACAGGGCTGATGCAGCGGGGCTTTTGGCCACTTTCCCGGGCGCCGCAATCACCGTTTCGGACCAGTTTTTAGCCCCTGTTACTGTGCTGATCGGCACTGATTTCGCCGGCTAAATCGGCCATTTGGGCCTGAAAAAAACTTCTTTACTATTGGGCACTATTCAGGGATAGAGTAATAAACGGTCGTAGAAAAAGCCCTAGCCCCAAAAGCTGTTGGTTTAGAAATGCAATCCTGGATCCCCCGGTTTGGAAGCGACTGAGTTAGAAAACCCAAGGGTTTTCGAAGCTGCATTCAAACACAAGGTAACAGGAGAAACACATGGCACAAGGAACCGTAAAGTGGTTCAACGCTGAGAAGGGCTTCGGCTTTATTACTCAGGACGGTGGAGCGGACGTATTCGTTCACTTCTCAGCTATCCAGGGCGATGGCTACAAGGAGCTCAAGGAGAACCAGCGCGTTGAGTTCGAAGTAAAGAACGGCGACAAGGGCCCTCAGGCCGACGCTGTAAACGTAATCTAGGACCAAACTAGGCTTACTAAAAAACCGCCTTCCTTCGGGGAGGCGGTTTTTTGCTGCCCACTCTCCACTTGCACTCCTGCCCAGAGAGTGCTAAAAATAGAGTTAGCACTCACACAAATAGAGTGCTAAAAACCACTTACATACCAACTTCGGGAGAAACCCAAAAATGGCAAAAATCATAGCTTTCAATGAAGAGGCCCGTCGCGGCCTAGAGCGCGGCCTAAACATTCTGGCTGACACCGTAAAGGTAACCCTCGGCCCTCGTGGACGCAACGTCGTTCTAGAGAAGAAGTGGGGAGCACCAACAATTACCAACGACGGTGTTTCAATCGCTAAGGAAATCGAGCTTGAGGACCCGTTTGAGAAGATCGGTGCCGAGCTCGTTAAAGAAGTTGCAAAAAAGACAGACGATGTAGCAGGAGATGGAACTACCACCGCTACCGTTTTGGCCCAGGCTCTTGTTCGCGAAGGACTTCGCAACGTTGCAGCCGGTGCTGACCCGATCAGCCTAAAGCGCGGAATCGAAAAGGCAGTTCAGGCTGTGACTGTTGAACTACTTGCTAATGCAAAGCCAGTTGAGACCAAGGAGCAGATTGCTGCTACCGCATCTATTTCTGCAGGAGATACTCAGATCGGTGAAATCATTGCAGAGGCAATCGACAAGGTTGGCCGCGAGGGTGTTGTCACCGTTGAAGAATCAAACACATTCGGAATTGAGCTACAGCTAACCGAAGGTATGAGATTCGACAAGGGTTACATCTCCGCTTACATGGTCACCGACCCAGAGCGTCAGGAAGCAGTTTTAGAAGACGCTTACGTTCTAATCGCCAACTCGAAGATCACAAACATCAAGGACCTACTTCCTGTTGTTGACAAGGTCATCCAGGCTGGTAAGCCACTTCTTGTTATCGCAGAGGACATCGAAGGCGAAGCACTAGCTACCTTGATCGTGAACAAGATCCGCGGAATCTTTAAGTCAGTTGCTGTGAAGGCTCCAGGCTTTGGTGACCGTCGTAAGGCAATGCTTCAGGACATCGCTATCTTGACCGGTGGGCAGGTTATCTCGGAAGAGGTAGGCCTAAAACTTGAGAACACCGACCTAACCATGTTGGGTCGCGCTCGCAAGATCGTTGTCACCAAGGACGAGACCACAATCGTTGAGGGCTCGGGCGACCAGGCTCAGATTGCCGGTCGCGTTGAGCAGATCCGTCGCGAAATCGAAGCTACCGACTCGGACTACGACCGCGAGAAGCTACAGGAGCGTCTAGCCAAGCTTGCCGGTGGAGTTGCAGTCATCAAGGCTGGAGCAGCTACCGAGGTTGAGCTAAAAGAGCGCAAGCACCGCATCGAAGATGCAGTTCGAAACGCCAAGGCTGCCGTTGAAGAAGGAATTGTTGCAGGTGGTGGAGTTGCTCTACTACAGGCCGGCAAGACTGCATTCAGCAAGCTAAAGCTCGAAGGTGACGAGGCAACCGGTGCGAACATCGTTCGCGTTGCTATCTCAGCTCCTTTGAAGCAGATTGCCATCAACGCAGGACTTGAGCCAGGTGTTGTTGCTGACAAGGTTGAGAACCTACCTTCCGGACACGGTCTAAACGCCGCAACCGGTGAGTACGTTGACATGCTTGCAGCTGGAATCAATGACCCAGTGAAGGTGACTCGTTCAGCACTCCAGAACGCAGCATCGATCGCTGGATTGTTCTTGACCACCGAAGCCGTAGTCGCCGAGAAGCCTGAGCCTGCAGCACCTGCAATGCCTCAAGGTGGCGGCGAAGGTATGGGCTTCTAACTACAAAAACAATCTCTGATTGGCGTACTCGATATCGCGATACTGCGAAGCCGCAAGGCTAAGAGCCACTCCAATCTCAGCTAACTGAGCATCAACTGCGCCTGCAGTGGTTCGCCAGCGATTAGCCAAGGCCTGGAAAGATTCGGCCGCAGCTCCTCGCCACGAACCCTGCAGGCTTTGCAGTTGGGTGTGAAGTGACTGGACCTCGGACTGAAGCCTAGAAATAGTTGCGTTGATTGTTCCGGTGGCAGCCAGCACCTGCTCGCTGTCGACTTGAAACTGAGCCATTTTGGTTATCCCTTCTATTGGGGATAAGGCTAACTACCCAGTTGTTTACTGGGTTTGGAGAATCTAAAGCTGTGGAGAGAAACTAGACCCAGTTGTGCTGGGCCGGAAGCTTGATCCTGAAGGTCGCTCCACCACCAGGAGTTTCTCGAACTTCAATACGGCCTTTATGCAAGGTGACAATTTCTTTCACAATCGCAAGGCCCAATCCTGTTCCACCGGTGTCGCGGTTTCTTGAATTATCCGCGCGGTAAAAACGCTCGAAGACTTTGTCTCGCAGCTGCTTTGGAATTCCCTCGCCGTGATCAATGACTTCGAGAATGACCTCATCTTCAGTTTTTTGGCCGATTGCAATCTCAATTGAACCCTTGTTGGGGCTGAATCGCTTGGCGTTTTCAATTAGGTTCACTAGAACTTGACGAATTTGGGACTCGTTGACCTCGGCGCTAATTGCGAAGCCAGCTGGCAACTTTGCTCCACCAAGGGTAAGCACTGTTAGCGCAATCTTTTGCTTGCCCTGGACATCTCTTGCGACGATTTCTTGCACAAGCTTCACCAGATCTACTGGGTTAGCTTCAAGCCTTTGGTTCTCATCCAAACGAGCAAGGGTAAGAAGAGATTCAACCAGGGAACTCATCCGAATCGCTTCGGCTTCAATTCGACCCATGGCTTCTTGAACATCTGACTTCTTCTTTAGAGCTCCTTGACGGTAAAGCTCGGCATAGCCGCGAACTGAAACCAAGGGTGTGCGAAGCTCATGCGATGCGTCAGCAACGAACCTACGCATTTGAGAAACTGTCTTGTTTCGGGAAGACACTGAATCCTCAAGGGAATCAAGCATGGAGTTTAAGGATCGGTTCAGTCTGGCAATCTCGGTGTTTCCGGGCCGTTCAATAAGGCGTTGAGATAAATCTCCCGAGGAGACCAACTTCGCAGTTCGCTCAACTTCCCGAAGGGGCCTCAGGGCCTGGGCAATTGTGAGCCAGATGCTAAGTCCACTAATGGCCAAAAGTAGGAATCCAAAGCCGCCTCCGATGGCCCGATACTGCCTCAACAGCTCCAGATTGGCGCTATTTGGCAGGGCAACCACCACAGTGGCAGGGTAGTTTCTAAACGGTTTAGCCACCACTCGCCAGCTGTTGTGTTCGTCGATTGTGACTTCGCCAAGCCCGCCGTGCTGGTCAAGGTCAAAAGGCAATCCTGCGGTGGCTGCGGTGCCAGCCAGATTCAGAATCGTTAGATTTGGTAGATCATCCTCGTCGGAATCGCTAGCCATGATTCTGTAAATGGTATTTCCCTCAAGATCCAGTACTGCAATCAGGTAATCACTTGGAAGCCTAGGCAAGTTGAGTCTCTTGGCAAGAATCTTTGGCTCAATAAGAATTGGATTTTCCTGCGACAAAAGGGTAGCTGCAGTAGTTATCAAGTTGTCGGTGTTTTGCTGAAGGTAAGCCCGAAGCAAAGTAACTGTTCCAAAACTAGAAACTAAAAGCAGAAGGCCGATTAGCGCAACTGATAAACCGGTCAACTTACTTCGAAGTGAAACCAGTTCCCAAGTTTTGCCAATCTTTGACTGCATTAGTCATGTTTCTTATAGATGTAGCCAACTCCACGCTTGGTTTGAATAAGCGGACGAGAACTAATCGGGTCTAGCTTTTTGCGAAGGTAAGAAACATACGATTCAACAATTCCCATATCGCCATTGAAGTCATATTCCCAAACGTGATCCAGAATCTGCGCCTTGGTTAGAACTCGATCTGGGTTCATAACTAAGAATCTAAGAAGTTTGTATTCGGTAGGGGATAGATCAACGAGTTTGCCTTCGATTGTTACCTCGTGCGCATCTTGGTTGATTACAACCGCACCGGCATCAATTACTGAAGGCTCAGCATCTGCAGTTTTGGTTCTGCGAAGGATTGCTTGAATGCGAGCAACAACTTCGTCAAGACTGAATGGCTTGGTTAGGTAATCATCGCCACCGACGGTAAGGCCTGTGATCTTGTCTTCAACGTCATCGCGTGCCGTTAGAAACAAAATTGGGGCCTGGAAACCGGCTGAACGAAGCTTCTTGGTGACGCTGAATCCATTCATATCCGGAAGCATGACATCAAGCAGGATGATGTCGGGCTCGGACTCGGTCACTGCAGCTACGGCCTGTGCGCCGTTGGCTGCCGATTGAATCTCGTACCCGGCGAACCTAAGGCTGGTAGCCAGTAGGTCGCGAATGTTGGGCTCGTCATCGACGATTAGAACTCGTGTTTTGGCCATAACTGAAGTGTCGCAGTTTTAGCTGGGAGAAACCTGAGAGTTAGTTGAGTGTCTCAAATGCTTGAGACATCAAGGATTTGGTAGCTGTAGCCCTGCTCAGCCAGGAAGCGCTGGCGGTTCTGAGCAAAGTCTTGATCGACCGTATCCCTGGCGATGATCGTGTAGAAGCTAGCGGTTCGGCCATCAGCCTTGGGTCTTAGTAGACGCCCCAGCCTTTGGGCCTCTTCTTGCCTCGAACCATAGGAACCGGAAATTTGGATTGCCACCGATGCCTCGGGTAGATCCACCGAGAAGTTCGCAACTTTAGAAACCACCAGGGTTGGCTCGGCCCCTTCTCTAAATGCTTGAAATAATCTCTCGCGTTCATTCACCGGGGTCTCACCGGTGATTCTAGGAATCTTTAGCAAGGTCGCTACTTCATCAATTTGATCTAGATACTGTCCGATGATTAGAGTCGGTTCACCTTTGTGCTTGGCCATTAATTTGTGAATTACAGGAATCTTTGTTTTCGAAGTTGCCGCCATGCGATAGCGATCTTCTTGCTCAGCAATTGCGTAGTCGAGACGTTCTTGTCCTGGAAGGTCAACTCGAATTTCAAAACACTCAGCAGGAGCGATGTAGCCTTCCGCTTCAATTTCTTTCCAAGGAGCGTCAAAGCGCTTAGGTCCAATCAGCGAAAAGACATCTCCTTCTTTTCCATCTTCACGTACCAATGTTGCAGTAAGTCCAAGTCGTCTTCGTGCTTGCAAGTCTGCAGTCATTTTGAAAATAGGTGCTGGCAGAAGATGTACTTCGTCGTAAACAATCAGACCCCAGTCCTTAGCGTTCAGTAGTTCAAGGTGCGCGTACTCGCCTTTTCTTTTCGCAGTAAGAATTTGGTAGCTCGCAATTGTCACGGGCTTTACTTCTTTGACAGATCCGGAGTACTCCCCGATTTCATCTTCGGTCAAGGTGGTGCGCTTCAAAAGCTCTGCTCGCCACTGCCTAGCGGCAACGGTGTTTGTCACAAGAATCAAGGTGTTGGTTTTTGCTCTCGACATTGCAGCGGCACCAACAATTGTCTTTCCCGCACCACAAGGCAAAACCACAACTCCAGATCCACCGTCCCAGAATTTCTCAACGGCTTTGGTTTGGTAGTCGCGGATGTTCCAACCGGTTTCATTAAGGGCGATTGCGTGCGGTGCCCCCGGGGTATAGCCGGCCAAATCCTCAGCTGGCCAGCCAAGTTTTAGTAGCTCCTGCTTTAGAGATCCCCGGGCAAAGGCCAACACTTCGAAGCTGTCTTCTGAGACTCTTGGGCCCAAAAGGGCTGCAATTCGGGGGCTTCTGGAGGCCTCGAGCAAGATGGGCGTGGAGTCGCTGGTGAGCAAAAGCACCCCATCGGGGTCTCTGCGAATTACAAGTTTCCCGTATCGATCCATGGTCTCTGAGATATCGACCCGAACTGAGGAGGGGATTGCGAACTTGGCGTATTTATCCAGCACCCCGAGCACATAGTCACTGCCGTGGCCTGCTGCCCGAGCGTTCCAAAGTCCAAGCTTGGTGATTCGGTAGGTGTGGATGTGCTCAGGTGCTCGCTCCAGTTCAGCAAAGATTGCCAGGTCGTGCCTGGCATCGGATGCTTGCGGGTGGTCTACCTCTAGAAGTGCAGTTTTATCGCTTTGAACAATCAGCGGCCCGGTTGTCATCACTAACCAATCAAAATTGAAGTGATGGCCGAAACCGGAAGAGTTCTTTCAATATCTGCTTTGCGATCTCTTGCTCGAAGCCTGCCGTTGGCGATTCCGATTGGCTCTAGCAGAAAATCCATAATCTTGCCGTTGGCGTTGATCTGAACCTGCAGAATGCTCTTGGTCTTTAGGGCAAGCAGAATCTTTCTTTCCATATCCGATGCAGGGGCCGCATCGGCCATCTCAACATCTTGAGCGCGGAGTCTTTCAATCTGCTGCAAGAAAACTGCTGCCTCATTTGAGGTTTTGTGAACCGACGAAGGCGCAATTACCTTGCCCTTGTCATCAACCTGCACAGCCAAATATCCACTTTCTCTCAACGAGTGATACAGCGCCTGGGCATCAAGAGGTGAAGTAATTCCTTGCGGCTTGGCTTCGAGCATCAAGGGCTTTAGCTTTGAGTCCATGGTGATCTGCTTTGCCAGTAGCTCATCGCTTGAAACTAAGAGGCTGCCTTTTTCCTGCGCCGAAATTTTCAATCTTCCAAAGCGCTCTGCTGTTTCACGAATCAGATAATCAACCGGCTGAGGCAAAGAAGAGCCGTTGAGTTTTTGCAGTAGCTGACGGATTTGGTTTTCGGTTAAGCCTTCCTCAAGACCACAGCTGATGCTCAAAGGTGAGATCCGGTAGCTGGAGGCAAGGCCGATGCTCTCGGTGTCAGCGAATTTTCGAAGCTGAACCTCAAGCGAGCTAACCAGGGGCCCTGGGGTAATGATCGATAGGTCAGCCTGGATGATGATGCGCTCCTGCTGGGATGGAAGCCTGGATTCTAGGGCTTTGGCGGCAGGGGCTAGCTTGTGGGCAAGCACATCAGCTAGCCAGCTGGCAGGTGCCCCCGCTGAGCTAAGTCCGATTTGATCTGCCATTTCAGCCAGCCGGTTCACCCTGGATGCAGGGGCCAGGCTCGAGAAGGGAAAGCTAATTTGAATTAGATCCTTGAGCTTTTTGGATTTGTGCTGGGTCAGCTGAGCCAGAACTTCTTTGGCACCTGCAACTCCGAGCATTGAGCTCCAAGCTTCACAAAGAATTAACCAGCGAGCCTTGGGGCTTGCGGTGATCCAACTGTCGGCTAGGGCAGTGGGTTGAAATCTTTTATCGCTGGCAGATACTAGGCCGGCAACTTTTGCCAATTCAAATATTGTCTTGACGTACTCTTTGCTTTTGCCAAGGTGGGTTGATGCTCGCTTGACATCCGGCAGGCCCAAGGCGCCTTTGGCAACCTCTCTAACTAGGTGCTGATCGAGATCGAAGATCAATTCGGTCACTGCCTGCATAGCCTCGAAGGCATGGATGCCGCAGTCAAGATCGACTGCACTCTGATCGTTCTCGATGGGGTTATCAGAAACCACGCTCAGAGAAGAAGTCCTTGGCGATTCACTCAGGCGATCTTTGAGCCAGTCGTAGACTCCGGGTTCGTCGGTGCTCCAGATAAGAAGTTCTCTACCGAGAAGACCAACTTGTTCTTTAGATACTTTTTCACTTGCAACAAGTGATCTAAGAGAGATAAGCATTTGGTTTGTGATGCCGGCCACCGTCAGGGCTTGTGACTTTGGTGCCAGTAACGCATTAGCTAAATCAAAGAAGTCTTTGTAGTCGCCAAGGGATAATCCGCGCTCGTGAACGACCAACCCCAAGGTGGCATCCGGGGCCGACCTAAGTGCGGTTGCTAAACGGTAGAGGTCGCTCACTTTTTGTTTTCGCGTCCCTTGCGTCTAAGGGCTAGGCCCAGCAGCACCATGATCAAGACAAAGCCGGCCGGCAATCCCAGCAGCGGGATCTGGGCAAAAATGGCCAAATTACTTGTCGAGCCCAGGTAGCTGGCGACCAGGGTGATCATGATTGAAACCAGTGACAAACCAATGATTCCGGCCCCCATGTAGGCAAGAGTTGTTTCAAGCCGGGATGGGCCAGGGCGCTCAGATTTAGTCATCCTTATAGGATACCTGAGCTTTAGAGCCTGTGCCTTGGGGGTTTAAACCAAAGCAGTCGGGCAGTCGGTAAAATGGAGGTTCTCTAGAAAGAGGTATCTAATGCCAACCGGCAAAGTGAAGTTCTTCGACGAAGAAAAGGGCTTTGGCTTCATCGCATCCGATGAAGGCCAAGAGGTTTTCTTACACATCAGCGCTCTGCCTGAAGGTGTCAGCGAGGTTAAGCCTGGAACCCGGGTTGAGTTTGGAATCGTCGATGGCAAAAAAGGCGCTCAGGCGCTGTCGGTTCGCGTGCTCGAGGTACCGCCATCGCTAGTAAAGATGTCTCGTAAGCCAGCCGACGAGATGTCGGTAATTGTTGAGGACCTAATTCGCCTACTGGATAACATCGGCGGGGGACTAAAGCGCGGCAAGCAGCCAGAACCAGCTCAGGGCAAAAAGATTGCCTCCTTGCTTCGCAAGCTCGCTGAAGAGCTAGATGCTTAAGCGTCTCAAAAAACCTCAGCACCAAGGCTTCGCCGAGAAAGCTGCCAAAGAGTTTGCCCCTACTGGGGGCGTAGGTAAGTTTCTGGGAACAGTCGACGAAGAAACTAACGTTGTCAGCTATCGCTTTCAAGCAAACATGAAAGAGTATCTCGGCTGGGAATGGAACGTTGTTGTGTTCCAAGCCAAAAAAGCTGACCCGACTGTTTCAGAGGTAGTTTTGCTGCCCGGCAAAGAATCCATCGTGGCACCGGACTGGGTGCCCTGGTCTGAGCGTCGCGCAGAGCTGGACAAGTCCGAAGCTAAAGACCTAGCGGTTGCGGACCTTGAAGAAACCGAAGATCCCAAGGCAGATGCCGAAGATACAGGTAAGCGCCCACCACTGGGGAAGCGGCTCCGAAAGCGTTTGATTAAGAAGCAAGATAGCAATAAGGCCAAGAAGCCACGCAAGGGTGCCAAGTAATACTGCCAGAGTAGCGTTTGATTCAATCGGCTCAGGATCTGGCTTAGCCTCAGATTCCTTCACTCGAAATTTCATTAGCCAAGCTCCGCTACTACGTAATCGATGCAGGCAATTAGTGCCTGAATGTCAGCTTGGTCGGTCGAAGTGAAAGTTGCAACTCGAAGCTGGTTTCTTCCAAGCTTGCGATAAGGATCTACATCCACCACACCATTTGCTCGAAGCACCTTGGCAATCTCGGCTGCGTCGATTGCCTGATCAAAATCGATGGTGACAACCACCTGGGAGCGGTGCTTGGGGTTAGATACAAAGGCGCTCGCAAAGCTGGTTGCATCAGCCCAGTCATACAACAGCTTCGAAGATGCCTTAGTTTTGGCATCCGCCCAAGCCAAGCCGCCGGATGAGTTAATCCACTTGATTTGCTCGTTGAGCAAAAACAGCGTCGAGATCGCTGGGGTGTTCAGAGTCTGATTCAGTCTGGAGTTATCAATGGCAATCTGCAGAGATAAGAACTCAGGGATGTAGCGATCCGTTGCAGCAATCTTGCCTGCGCGCTCCAAAGCCTTGGGGCTCATCAGAGCTAACCAAAGCCCACCGTCAGAGCCAAAGTTTTTCTGGGGAGCGAAGTAGTAAACGTCTGTATTCGATGCCTCGAAGTCGATTCCTCCAGCAGCCGAGGTGGCATCGGTCAAGAAAATCGAATCTTGGTCCGCTCCGGCTACTTTCTCAACCAGTGTGACAACCCCGGTTGAGGTTTCGTTGTGCGGGTATACATATGTATTGACGCCGGTTGTTGCCGAAAGCTCGGACCTGGATCCAACTTCACCTTTTTTGATATCCACAGATCCCAAAAAGGGCGCCGAGAGGGCCTTGGCGAATTTGGCCCCGAACTCACCATGAACCAAAGCTTGAGAGTTGCCATCAGCTAGGGAGTAAGCGGCCACGTCCCAAAAGGCAGTTGAGCCACCATTTCCCAAAACGATTTCGTAGCCCTTTGGAGCCCTAAACAACTCAAGAAGTCCATTTTGGACCTCAGAAACCATGTCTTTTATGGGTTTTTGGCGGTGAGAGGTGCCCATAAGAGCTGCCCCCGCAGAACCAAAGGCGGCCAGCTGTTCTGGGCGCAATATGGACGGCCCGCAGCCAAAACGGCCATCTTTAGGCAGTAAATTGCTGGGAATTAGGATTTCGGGCATACCGATGAGTTTAGTAGCCTGCGAGTTTCCCGATAAGGGCACGTGGCGGGTTGCCCCCGAAATTCATGGGTTAGAATTGCCAAGCTGTCTAAATCAATCCATTTGGGCAGTCGGATCTGAAATGTTTCCACCGCCTGGAATCAGATCTTTAGAACTTATAGTTTCGATTCAGGACTGACTTCTTTATAGAGGTCATTGGAGCACCGGAGGTAACGGTTTGGCCAGTACTGGTTCAGGCAGACACAGAGCAGACGTTGAGATTAACGTCCTTGAATCCTTTGAGGTTCGCTCAAGACGATCAATCCGCGAGGCTGAAAAAGCCAAAATGGATAGAACCTCTCGTCGCGCTCGCCGTGCCCTTGCTCGCATGGAAGCCCGGGCTATAAAGCGCGAAAAGGCCCTAGCTAGACCGGTTGCCCTTTCAGCTGGCGATCACAGACTCCGCTCCAACCCAACTTTCAGAACTGCCGTAACTATGCTTACCGCCTCAGGGCTTCTGGCAACCGTGGCCCTTCCGGCTTATGCCTACGACCCAGAAATTGCCGCCATGGCAAGACTTACCACCACCAGCCAGGCTGATATTGTTCAGACCGATGGCACTCAGAACCTAACCGTGGCAGCTGCCAACACCATCAAGTTCGTCCGAGGCGAGTATGCCTCGGCCAATGCTGAGTCGGTTTTGCGCCAGCAGACCCTAAACAACTACCTGGCATACAACGGCCCAACCGCCGCTGAGTTTGTCAAAAACCCTCCCTACAGCATCATCTCCTCCGACCAGGTTCTTCAGGTCGCATCGAAGTACGTTGGAACTCCTTACGTATTTGGTGGGTCAAACCCTCGAGGCTTTGACTGCTCTGGATTGATCTTGTTCGTCTATGCCCAGTTCGGAATTGCCCTTCCTCACTCCGTGACTGCTCAGGCTCGATCGGGAATTATCGTTTCTCCAGCCGACGCCCTACCTGGCGACCTGGTCATTTATAACGACCACGGTCACAACGGTATTTACGCCGGCAACGGCCAGATGTATCACGCCCCACAGCGCGGGGACTATGTCAAGCTCAGTGCAATCAACTCTCTTGCTGAAGCTGGCGGTCACTACTTCGTGCGCCTGGGAACCAACTAGCCTTTAGGCCTAAAAAAACACAGATCCGATTTGGTTTCGCATTGCCCCAGCCTGGGCTAATCTAAGAGACAAGTTATTCATTGTTTTCTTTTTGAAAGGCCAGGGGTTTAGATGACAGGTATGCTTCCCAAGCATTGCTTCCAATCTCGGCAACCCCAGCCAATCGGATCGATACGGGTCCAGTAATCGCGCGTCGTCATTTTTATGACGGCGCTTTTTTTGTGCCCAGGCAGTTCATAACTTGCGAAAACGACCCACAATCCGTGTGGGTCACATTCGAAAGGAATTAAACATGAGAACTCTCGTTCTAAATGCCGGCTACGAGCCGCTTGCCGTGGTCAGTTTCAAGCGGGCCATTATCTTGGTGCTCAATCAAAAAGCCACCGTGCTAGCCCAGGCTGGGGTGAGCGTGGTTAGAAGTGCCACCGGTGAATACAAGCTGCCTTCAGTTATCTTGCTCTCTCGCTATGTGCGCATACCTGGATCTAGGGTGATTCCGGTTTCCCGAAGGGGAGTGCTTAGGCGAGACGGCCACCGTTGCGGCTACTGCAAACGCTCCGCCTCAACCGTTGATCACATCCAGCCTCGATCAAGAGGCGGGGATGACTCGTGGGAAAACCTGGTGGCATGCTGCCTTCGCTGCAACAACAAAAAAGGCGATAAGACCTTGGGCGAGATGGGTTGGGCTCTGGATTTTGCTCCAAAGATGCCAGCTGGAAATGTTTGGATGGTTCGCGGTGCGGAGAGATTTGAGCCAGAGTGGAATGAGTACTTGGCATTTGCCAGCGCTGCTTAGCCCACTTAGCTAAAACAAAAAAAGTGACCCCGAGAAGAATCGAACTTCCGCACAAGGTTTAGGAAACCTCTGCTCTATCCACTGAGCTACGGGGCCATACCCATCAAAGATACCTCAACACTAAGCCGGGCTAGCTGAGTAAAAATCAGTCCCAAAGTTAGTCTTGAAGCATGTCCGAATTTCAAATCCCCGATCTAGCAATTGCTGGTGACAGCTTTGATTTGTGGCTTTCGGAAATCAAGCAGATCGGCTGCTCCGATCCCCTTAGTCACTTTCGTGACAACTCTTATGGACAGATAAATCTCGAACGAGCTCACCCAGGAGGATTGGCACAGTTTGTAACCGGTCGGCCTGCTTTGTTATCAAACCTGGTTCGCGACCCGCTTTCATTTTCTAGGGCGCTTTCAGCAGCCCGGCGTATAAAGGCCAAGCAGGCCGCACTGTCTGAGCACTTTGGCCTCGACACTTTGTATATGGCAAGCGGACTAGTTGACCTTAGCGCCGATGGCAAAGAGCTTCGGATGCCGGTATTGCTATGGCCAGTAAACCTTGTTCGAAAACATGATGATTTTGAACTGAGCCTTTCTCGAAAAGCCATCGTGAATCCAGCCCTTGCCCCAGCTCTCTATGCCGCCTATGGCGTCAGGCTAAACAACGAGGACTTGCTCTCGCATGTTCAGGTTGGATCTGACCCGATTCCCATTCGAGTTCTCGATCACATAGCTGCTCTAACTGATTCAGCGGGCTCTCCTGAGCTTCGCCGGATTCTTGTAATTTCAAACTTCTCTTCAGCTGCCATCGAGCTGGCTGCCGATTTCAGAAGATCCGATAACCCAGTGCTAAAACTGCTCAGCGGAGATTTGATTGACGATACTTCCAATGAGCTTGGCGTTGCCGATCCGATAGCAGTCACTGATTCTGACGCCACCCAAACCAAGGTCGTATCCCGCGCGCTAGCTGGGGCCAGCTTTGCTGTTGAGACCCTGCCAGGTTGTGGATATACCCAGACCGTCTTACTTCTTATTGCAGCGCTTGCTCACCAAGGAAAAAGAGTCTTGGTGCTGGCACCTAGAAGACAAACCCTCAACGAACTAAGTGATCGGATGGCACAACTCGGCCTTCAAGGACTAGGGATCAGATCAAATGCCACCTGGATGGACATGATTGGTGCCATCTCCAGAAACGAGAAGGCAAAGCCTGCCAACTACTCATCTCTTGCAACTCTTAGGGATAGCTCCAGAGAGCAAGTCTCAAATTACTTCGCTTCTTTTTCTAAAGTTGACGGGGAGCTAGGGGTAAGTATCGAGCAGGCTCTCGAGCAACTCTCGAGGCTAGCTGCTAGCCGCAAGCCCCCGTTGAACGAAGCTCGCATCGATGCCGATCAGCTCGGAAGACACCGAGATCTAACCTTTGCGCTGACACTGCTTCGCCAAGCCCAAGAGTTAGGGGAGTTTGAGATTGGTCCTGAGGACTCGAGTTGGTTTAGGGCAAGATTTGAAAACCCCCAGGAGATTCCGGCTCGGATTGCTCTAGCCAAGGCTTTGCACCAGGGAAGCTTCCAGGAGTTGTCCGACCAGTTAGCCGATTTCACAAAAACTGTTGAGTTCGTTCCAGCTAGAAGCGTCACCGACTGGGTGAGCTATCTGGAGCTGTTTGTTGGGGTTCGAGAAACCTTGGATAAGTTCAAGCCAGAGGTGTTTGACCGTCCGCTGACCGAACTTATTTTTGCCACCGCCCCTAGAAAAGACAAGTCAGTGATGAGCGGGGCCAACCGTCGTCGCCTGAAAAAACTTGCCAAGGAATACTTGCGTCCCGGAATGCACGTAGCGGATATGCACCTGGCGCTAAAAGAGATCCAATCCCAGCGCGATATCTGGGCAAAGCACTGCCTGGTTGCCAAAGCCCCTCAAGTTCCTCTCGGTATTGCTCAGGCTCAAAACGCAGTCAATACCTTTGTTGAAGAGCTCAAGGTGCTGCAGCTTCACTTAGATTCCGAATCAGTGAACCCAGATCTTGTCGACCAGCCGCTAGAAAAACTGCGCGGCATTCTTCGATCTCTTGCTGAAGACACTTCTATTCTTGATAACTACCCAGAGCGCGCGATGACCCAATCGCGTTTGGACGAAGCCGGTCTTGGCCAGCTCTCGGTGGAGCTAGCCAAACTTCATACCACCAAAGATGCAATGCAGTCCGAGCTCGAACTGGCTTGGTGGAAATCAGCTCTCGAGACTCTATTGCAAAGATCAGGTAGCTCTCTTGCTGGGGATCATGACCAAGTGGTTGCTAACGAGCAAAGATTTGCCCAGTCGGAAACAGACCTGATTCGAGAAGGCGCAAAGACCGTAGCTTTTGAACTTGCCACCGCTTGGAAAAAGTCCCTTGAGATGTTCCCGACTGAGGCGCAAACCCTAAAGGAGCTACTCAAGCTCAAGCGCGCGGTGCTCTCAGAAGTCCAGGCACTGGCTCCAAATGTTTACAAGGCACTTGCGCCAGTTGTGATGTGCTCGCCCTATGAAGTTCCAACCGTTTTGTCTCGCGGCGACAGCTTTGATGTGGCGATAGTGCTGGATGGGGCCGGGTCTTCTATTGCCGAAAACTACAGCGGTTTGGCAAGAGCCAGCCAGGCAATCATCTTTGGCGATGACGCGATTGCTGCAGCTACCGGGTTCAACCTGGAGTGCCTGCCGGATGAATCCAACGAGCGGGTACTTCCCGAGTCGATTTTCACCGCTGCCAGAGCGCTTATGCCAGTTGAGGTTCTAAAGCGAAGCTACCGCTCTAGCGGGCAGGTGCTGGGGGATTACATCAACTCAGAGTTCTATGGCGACCGAATAATCTTTGAACCATCCAAAGATTCCTACTTCGGTCGATCCAACGCTGTTCTGGTAAAAGTAGCTGCGGCAAAAGCGGCGGAACCTGAGAGCTTGGATGCCGAGGTGGCGCAAGTTATTGATCTGATCTTTAGCCACGCAACTTGGACCCCACAGGATTCCTTGCTGGTTGCAACTGGCAGCAAAAAGCACGCGGAACGTTTGGATCAGGCTCTGCAAGCTGGCATGAGGGACAAGGCTCACCTGGCTGAGTTTTTCGAAGGCCATGGCCGCGAGAAATTTGAAATCACAACCATTCAGGACCTGGCTCACCGCATCGCCGATCGGGTGATTTTCTCGGTGGGCTTTGGCAAGGGGTCTAACGGGTCAACACCTAAATCACTAGGACTTGCTTCTCACCGCGACGGCAACCGCTACCTAGCCAACTGCTTGGTCTCTGCTCGAAAGCACCTCACCGTAGTAAGCGCTCTAGAGGCAGTGGACCTGGTTGATCCAAGCATTATCGGCTCTGACGTGTTGCGTGAAATGCTAAGCGAGATTTCCAAGCCAACCAGAAAAACCTTAGAGGCCGATGTGAATCCAATGGTTGCCGATCTGGCAATTCGCTTGACCAAGCTCGGTGTCACTACCCGAACCAACTTCTCCTCAAGGCTGAAGCTGGTTGCCTCGGTGGGAGAAAAAGCTGCGGTAGTTGAACCGGACTGGGGATTGTTGGGCTACAACTTATCGGAGCGTCACAGGCTTCGCCCGATGATGCTTGAATCCCTTGGCTGGGAATACATAAGGGTTCCTAGCTTTGAATTATTCGCTGACCCGGAGCTTGTGGCACAGCGAATTGCCATCGCCCTGGGTATCGAAGTTAGTAAGAAGCCACAGCCGCTTTTTGAAATGGAGCCAAGGGCTTTTGAAGATACCCACTCTGCTTGGGGCGATCCGGTTGATTCAAACGACCAGCGGCTGCGCGAAGACAAACCACCTCACTGGGCTTAGTCCGAAGATTTAGGAGTGGAGGGCTTTGACCCTTTGGTTCCTGAGTCCCTGGAATCAGTTCTGTAAAAGCCGGTGCCCTTAAAGCTCACACCCAACTGTCCAAACACTTTTCTTAGCTGACCGCCACACTCTGGGCAGAGCGTTTCTTGCTCTGCCGAGAACTCTTGCCAAATATCAAAGCTGTGTTCGCAAGCCTTGCAAACGTAGCTGTAGGTCGGCATTAGTTGTTCTTTCGCTAGGGTAAGGAAGAACTATAAGTTTACCGCTTTGAGCTAAGGGCCAAGATGCCAGTTGGGCTAACCGCATATTGAACAGGGCGATCATGGGGTTCGCTAGGTAATTCAGGCACCAATTCATGTTCGTAAACCACAGCTGCAACGGGACCTTCGAAATTATCTAGGTAGCGATCAAAGAATCCTCCACCTCGGCCTAATCTGTTGCCAAAGGCATCAACCGATAAAGCCGGAGCAATAATCAAATCCAATTGCTCTGGTTCAATTACTTCACCAATCGGTTGCAAAAATCCCAGCTCAGTTGATTCGGTTGCACCCTCGAGGCGAGCAAAATCCATGGTTGATTCAGGTCCAGTCCTGGGGGCAAATAGTGTTATGCCGGCAGCTTTCGCACCGATGACAAATACATCGGTGACTGGCTCGCTTCCAAAGGACAGGTAGATTCCAACAGTTCTTGCGCCAAGTTGCTCACAGAGTTGAAGTAGCTGCGAGCCAATTGCATTTGCAGTTTCAGAAGCTAAAGCTTGAGAGCGTTTGGTGAGCACCTGCGTCCTAAGGCGGGACTTGGCCTCCGAAACATTCTCAGTCATGGCACTAATCTAGCCATCGTGGCCACTTCCCCGATACTCACTCATGGTGATCTAAAGCTTCGCGTTGCGAAGATGAGAGATTCCAAGCAGCTCGAGAAGCTAATCCTTGGAAATCGGGATTGGCTAAGGCCCTGGGAGGCAACTAATCCTCACGCCCCAAATTCCTTTGATGTTCGATCACAGCTTCGAGGCTTACTTCGACAGTTGGATGATCAATCGGGCATGCCATTTGTTATCGAGGTTCAAGGACAGCTTCAGGGTCAGTTGAATGTTGCAAACGTGATGTATGGATCAGTTTCTTCTGCTGTTTTGGGTTATTGGGTTAGTCCTGAGGTCGCAGGTCGAGGAGTTATGCCAACTGCAGTAGCACTAGTGACTGATTATTTGATGGACCAAGTAGGCCTTCACAGAGTCGAAATCAACATCAGACCGGAGAACGTAGCGTCGCTGAGAGTCATACAGAAGCTGGGATTTAGGTACGAAGGGCTCAAGCAGCGCTACATCCACATCAATGGCGACTGGAGAGACCACTACGTATTTGCGCTGACCAAAGAGGAGTTGCCGGAGGGTCTGATGAAAATTTTCATCAGCGGTGAGACCAAATTTCAAAAATACCCCTGGAATTGAATAAATCAACACGCCCAAGTAAATCCGCGACACGCCGTGATAACTTCTCTAACTTTGATACATGGATCAAAGCGCAGCACTTGGGGGACTGATGATGCTAGTCATCGCCGGCCTCTTCGTTCTGTTTTTCATCCCGTCCTGGTTTCAAAATCGAGTTGATCGAGCGGACAGTCGTCAAGGTGCGGCTGCGCTAAGAAAACAGGACAAAGAAGTAAAGTCTTACTCCCCTGCACTGGCTGCCTCAAAGCTTCGGCTGGCAGCTGATCAGGGTCGAAGGCTCTCAATGACAAAAAACACGATGTCGGTTTTGGCAAGTCTTGCTTTTGCAGGGTCAGCCACGTCGGCGTTTTTCGCTCTCCAAACCCCGCTACTTTTTGTAGCCACCGGGGCTGGTTTGCTAGTGGGATTGTTCATGCTGCTGGTTGCGATAAAGGCTTCCAGCGAAATTAGAAAGTTACTAATCAGGGTTGCAATGTCGAAAACCGAAATGACAGCCAACCTTGCTAGATCCTGGAAAGAACCCGTTCTGCCCAGTGTTTTAGCGGAAAGTGACCCTAGAGCATGGACTCCGAACCCACTACCCTCACCTGCATATAGAAGTCGAATCGGTGAGCTCGAAATACCAAACGTTGCGACTGTGACCGAAATTAATCACTCGGGGAAGAATTTCGACACGCAAGACGAAATAAATAAAATCTTGCGCAAAAGACGCGCTACAGCGTAATTTCGTGCTAAAACGCTAGGCTTTTAACAATCTAAGTAGGAGAGCAAAAAGAGTGAACACATTTGAACGAGTATCAAAACGAGTATCAAAAAGAGTAAACAAAATATTCCGCAATAACGCACAGCCGGTTTCGAAGGCAATGGGCAAACTTGCCCGCGACATCGCCGACGAGACTGTAGCTGAAGTAGAAGAGGTAAAAAAAATGGCCGTAGCCAAGAAGAAGACCGCAGCTAAGCGCAAGCCAGCTGCCAAGAAAGCAGTAGCAGCAAAGAAGCCAGCTAAGCGCAAGCCAGCTGCTAAGAAGCCTGCAGCTAAGAAGCCAGCAGCGAAGAGGACTGCAGCGAAGCGCAAGCCAGCTGCTAAGAAGACTGCAGCTAAGAAGCCAGCAGCGAAGAAGACTGCAGCGAAGCGCAAGCCAGCTGCTAAGAAGACTGCAGCTAAGAAGCCAGCAGCGAAGAAGACTGCAGCGAAGCGCAAGCCAGCTGCTAAGAAGACTGCAGCGAAGCGCAAGCCAGCTGCGAAAAAAGCAGTAGCAGCGAAGAAGCCAGCAAAGCGCAAGCCAGCGAAGCGTAAGCCAGCTGCATCAGCTGCTGCAAAGCCAGCTGCAAAGCGCAAGCCAGCAAAGCGCAAGCCAGCGAAGCGTAAGCCAGCTGCGAAGAAGTAATTCTTTTTCACTTGCTTTAGGAAAACCCCACTCGAAAGAGTGGGGTTTTTCTTTTGTGTAGCTGATCTAAAAAACTGAAGGATTACTTAGAGCGAGCTACAACCCAGTCGATTGACGATTTTAGGTCCGGGTAACGGAACCTAAAGCCTGAGGCAAGAAGCTTGTTTGCTGTCATTTTCTGACTAACCAGAAGCAGCTCTTCGGCGGCCTCGCCAATAAAGAGCTTCATTAGAAACTCTGGGATTCTAAAAAACGTTGGCCGACGAATAGCCTTACCCAAACCAACGATCATCTCTTCGCAGGTGGCCGGTTCCGGGGCGGTGAGGTTGTATGGACCATGTGTCCCCGGGGTGGTGATCAGGTGAATGATTGCCGCGGCCTCGTCGACGAGATTGATCCAAGCCCAGAACTGTTTGCCTGAACCAATTGGGCCACCTACCCCGAGTTTCAAAAGGGGCATCAGTGGACCGAGAGCGCCTTTTTTTCGGCTCATGACCAAAGTTGTTCTTACTAGCACCACACGGGCTCTAGCCTTCATGGCCTCCTGCTCCCAGTTGTGGGCAAGATCAGATAGGAAACCTTTCCCCTTCGGGGATTCCTCGCTGAGCCAGGTGGAACCACCTTCTCCATAAAAACCGGAAGCCGATCCACTGATTAGTACCTTGGGGGGATTACCGGCTCGGTTGATTGACGTGACAAGTGTTCTGGTGGAATCAATTCTTGAGGAGACTATTTCTTTTTTGTACTTGGCGGTCCAGGGAATTCGTCCAGTGGTTGCTCCCGCTAGGTTCACAACCGCGTCAACGCTTTCCATAATCTCTGGATCAATTTCACCTTTGGAAGGATTCCAGCTAATTTCGTCAGCGGCCCTAGCGGCTCTTCGAACGAGCCTGATGGCTTCATGGCCGTCTTCTCGAAGCTGACGAGCTAATTCAGTGCCAACTAGCCCACTCGCGCCAGATATAAGTACGCGCATTAGTCCCCAATCGGTGGTTCTCAAGATGGTTCATTCGTAGTCTTGTACAATTTAGAGCTAAACACTAATCCCCAAGGGGCCAACTAAGAAATGGGTGCGTATTGTCCGAGGTTATGAACGTAGAAGCCTGGATCTGGATCGTCTCAATCGCAGCCATTGCGGTAGTTATCATCGGGGATCTGATTGTTCAGGTCAGAAAGCCGCACGAGCCTACTTTCAAAGAGTCTTCTATTCAGTACGTGGTCTACTTCGGTCTTGCCCTGATGTTCACACTCTTGGTTACCGAGGTTTGGGGTGGTCGATTTGGCGGCGAGTACCTGGCTGGATATATAACCGAGTGGTCCCTGTCAGTGGACAACCTATTTGTGTTTCTAATCATCTTTACCAAGTTCAGGGTTCCAAGGCACCTGCAGAGCGAAGCTCTGCTGGTTGGAATCGTTCTAGCGCTAATCCTTCGTGGAATCTTCATCGCTCTCGGCGCTGCTGCAATCGAGAACTTCAGCTGGGTGTTCTACCTATTCGGCGCATTCTTGCTCTACACAGCCATCCTCCTGGTTTGGGACACCTTCAAAGAGGAAGAAGAAGATAAGGTCCCCGGTGGCAAGATTGTCGCTTTGATCAAGACCAGATTCCGCACCGTTGACGAATTCCACGGCACCAAGCTGACCATCATTCAAAAGGGCAAGCGCTACATCACCCCGCTACTTTTGGTGATGGTTGCAATTGGCTTTACAGACTTGCTGTTTGCACTGGATTCCATCCCAGCCGTTTATGGACTCACCAGTGAGCCATACATCGTGTTTATGGCCAATGCATTTGCACTGCTTGGCCTCCGCCAATTGTTCTTCTTATTGAGCGGGCTAATGGAGCGCCTGAAGTACCTGGGAGTTGGCCTCTCCGTAATCCTTGGATGGATTGGAGTGAAGCTAGTTATCCACGCCCTTCACAAGAACGAGCTTCCATTTATCAATGGTGGAGAACCAATTAAAGTGATTCCCGAAATTACAACCGAGCTCTCTCTTGGAGTTATCGTCTCGACTCTGATTCTCACAACCATCATCAGCTTGATTGCTACCAGCGGTGAAACCAAGTCTGAGAAGAACAAGTCGAAGAAGGCCCCAGCAAAAAAGAAGAGCTCTAAGAAGAGCTAAAAGGCCCGAACACCGGATTCCACTGCTGAATAGAGCGAGATCCAATAAAGCCTGCGATGTCAAAGGGATCGTTGTCCAAAAGACTCGCTAGCTCGGTTGCCGATTCGGAGCGAAAAATTAGCAGCGCCTCTGGGTTATCAATCATCGGACCAGAGGCCAGCAGCTGACCGGTTTCTAAAAGAGATGCCAACCACTGCCTGTGGATTGGTCGAATCTCGTTTAGCTGCTCTGGAGTTGCAGCGTAAATGTAAGTGACTGCAAATACTGGCATGGCTTCTTTCTTGATCAGATAAGTACCCCGCTAGCTTATTGGCGGAGGAGCTAGACCCAGCTGGGAAGCCACATCCGAAGCTGCCAGAGCTCGAACGGCAAATACATCCCGGTGTTCACGGGATAAAAGAAGACAAATGCCCCAAAGACCAAAGACACAAAACCTATGGTGACGGCATTAGCAAGGGTCTTGGATTTGAGTAATAGTTTTCGCCGCAGCTGTTGAATAACCAAAACCAAACCCAGAATGAGCCAAGGCTGGAAGCTCACCACATAGAACTGAAATACTGTGCGCTCGGACAAAACAATCCAAGGTAGGTAAAGACTTGCTGTTCCAAGAAGCACTAACCCTAAAACTCGTTCGCGGTGCCTTACGTATCGATAGATGATGTAGACAAGCGCTGCAGTTGAGCCAAGCCAAATAAATGGGTTTCCCAACGCAGTGATTGCGCTCGAGCAGCCCTCAGTTATCTGACAACCATTTGTTCCCACCGGATACGTCTCGTAGAAAAAAGCGGTCGGGCGAAGCCCAACTAGCCAACCCAGCGGGTTTGCTTCGTATGGGTGCTCACTTCTGAGATTCACATGGAAGCCATAAATCAGTTCGTGATAGTTCCAAAGTGAGATCATCCAATCTGGCAACAGTCCAAATATTCCACTACCTGGATTTTCTGCAGCTGAGTTTCGCAAGTACCCACCGGTACCGAAAATCCAACCAGACCAAGTCAAAAGGTAGGTTGCTAGTGCCGTCGGGACCAGTGAAACAAAAGAGTATGAACCCTGGAACAAAACCCCCTTTCGCAGCCAATTTTTCTCACCAGAATTTTTGCGAAGCAAGCTCTCCGAAAACACTACGTATAGCCCAATGCCGGCAAGCAGGTATAGCCCCGACCATTTGATTGAGCTTGCCGCACCTAGCGCAACACCGGTCAAGATAAGCCAAGGCCTCAAGATAAGAATTGAGTTCTTCGATTGTTCAATGGCCCGAGAAATTCTCACCCTCGATCTTTCCTGATCAATTAGGAACAGCCAAAACCCCAGTAGTAAAAAGAAAGTGAGCGAGGCATCCAATAGCGCTGTGCGGGAAAGCGTGATAGCCAGTCCATCAACGGCAAGAAGGAAGCCAGCCAGAATCGCCAGCGGAACTGAACGAAAGAGCTTGAATGTCACCAGCATCAACAGGGCAACTGTTGCAATTCCAAGAATCGCGGTGCTAAGGCGCCAACCGGTGGCCTGTTCGCTACCTGTAAGCCACATTCCTGAGGCGATGAGCCATTTACCCAAGGGCGGGTGAACTACAAATGCGGCATCACTTAGGTAGCCAGATACATCTCCTGATTGAAAAGCGGCATCGGCACCTTCGGGCCAAGATTTCTCATGGCCTTCGGCACTTAGTGTCAGGGCGTCTTTTACGTAATAGGTTTCGTCAAAAACTAGCTTTGCTGGGTAGCCCAGATTCCAAAGACGCGTAAGTGCGGCAATGACCATCACGGAGGCAAATCCTATTAATTCCGCAATTGATCTTTTAGCCAGGCGCATAAGCCCATGCTAATGAACCTTGAGCTTAGGTTTCTGCGAGAATGATGCAATGCTCATTCTGGCCGCCACTCCAATTGGAAACATTGGCGATGCATCGGAAAGACTCAAGCTCACCTTGGCAGCTGCCAAAGTAATTGCAGCCGAAGACACCAGAACACTGCTAAAGCTTGCAAATTATTTGGGTGTAAAGCTCGCCGCGGAACTAATCAGCCTTCACGAACACAACGAATTACAAAAACTAGATCGCTTAGTCGAAATCGCTCAGAGTGCTGATTTGCTATTGGTTAGCGATGCTGGAATGCCAACCATTAGCGATCCTGGATTTGCGTTGGTGCGAGCGTGCGCCGAAGCGGGCGTCGAGATCCAAGTTGTACCGGGTCCATCGGCAGTTATATCAGCGCTAGCTGTTTCAGGATTGTCAACCGATCGTTTTTGCTTCGAAGGTTTCCTGCCTAGAAAATCTGGAGAGCGCACCAGAGTGTTCGAGTCTCTAATTTCCGAAACTCGCACCATGGTGTTTTTCGAATCCCCGCACCGGATAGTTGATTCGCTGGCTGATGCAGCCAAAGTTTTTGGGCCTGATCGAAAAGCGTCGGTGTCCAGG
>Ga0208788_1000273_pt1 | contig 26512 bp, 26 predicted proteins | sample Wag4_2014_7_11_3_FD_187363 | JGI IMG/M metagenome (GOLD analysis project Ga0208788, IMG submission 187363) | Fresh water mixed with fracking chemicals microbial communities from Ohio, USA - Utica-2 Time Series FC 2014_7_11 (SPAdes) (version 2) ...
ACCCCAAACATCCCAAGAGACGCTGGTTTGATTGCCTTGGTTTCAACCAGCCAGTCGGCCACAGCCGCAAAGTCGGTGGATTCTTCTTGACCGGCCGAATGACGACCATCGGTGCAGGTGGATTCTCCGGTGTCACGAGAGTCGACTAGTAGAACTTGGAAGCCGTTTTTTACCAGCATGGCACTTGGAAGCAGTGCATTGAAATCTCTTCGTGAAGTGCCGATACCGTGGGTAACAATAACTGTTTTTCCATTGGAAACCTCTGGCTCAATCCACCAGGCTGAAAGGGTAACTTCTTCGCTGACAGGTATCTCAACCGCCTCATAGGTGTTATCAGTTAACCACCAAGCGCTTAGATCGTAATCAACCCACTTATCCCAACCAGATCCCGGGAAAGGGCCGTTTCCAGAAGCGGGGGTATAAAAAGCCTCAGGGGAGTTAGCTAAGTCATCCTCGTTAATCGCACACGGAACTACCGTTCCTGAGGTGTAAACATAGTTACCGGCGGCAAGTGCGCCACCGGAAACGATTACAACAAAAACTCCGGCTGTTATTGCTATCCACTTTGATGCTCGCATGACAACAGGCTAGCACCAGGATTCATGTCCTAGGCCCTAGACATCGCTTCCTTGAGAGCGTCCAACCCTAAGCCACCGAGGTTTAGTGCCGTTGAGTGGAACTTCTTCATATCGAACTCGGAACCCTTGCGAGCTTGGTAGTCATCTCGGATTTGTTCCCAAATTCGCTGACCAATTTTGTAGCTTGGGGCTTGTCCTGGCCAACCAAAGTATCTGGTCACCTCAAAGCGAACAAACTCTGGACTCATGTTCACGTTTTTTGACATGAACTCCAGTGCGTAGTCAAAGTCCCAAACGCCCGTTCCATCTAGTTTTGGCTTACCTAGGTGCACTCCAATGTCCAGGACGACTCGAGCAGCTCGCATTCGCTGCCCATCGAGCATCCCAAGGCGCTCTGCAGGAGTTACTAGGTATCCAAGTTCATCCATGAGTCGTTCGGCATAAAGTGCCCAACCCTCCCCGTGACCGGAGGTCCATGAAGCCAAGCGCCGCCAATCGTTTAGAGTTTCGCGTATGTACGTAGCTTGGGCTACTTGGAGGTGGTGACCAGGAACACCCTCGTGGTACACGGTTGTGGTTTCTCGCCAAGTATCGAAAGATTCGACACCTTCTGGCACCGACCACCACATTCTTCCAGGCCTCGAAAAATCATCACTTGGACCGGTGTAGTAGATACCACCATGCTTGGTTGGTGCAATCATGCACTCGAGCTTTCTAAGAGGCTCTGCGATGTCAAAATGTGTCTTGCCAAGATCTTCAATGGCCTTGTCGCTTAGGCGCTGCATCCACTTCTGTAATTCATCAGTGCCATGCAGCTTGGTAGTCGGATCGTTCTCCAAATGAGCAATCGCTTCTGCAACGCTCGCCCCGGGAAGAATCTCATTGGCCACAGCTTCTTGCTCGGCAACCACTCGGGCTAGTTCTTCGATACCCCACTTGTAGGTCTCATCGAGATCAATTTCTGCGCCTAGGAAACTCTTGCTAAGCAGTCGGTACCTTTCGCGACCGATAGCGTCTTGCTCGCTGGCCTTTGGCAACATGCTTTTTAGAAAATCTCCAAAGGCTGCGTAGGCATCGGTGGCGACTTGAGCAGCAGCAACTAATTCCTCGCGCAGGGCTGTCGAGAGCTCCTGCTCGGCTGTGGCGCCTTTGGCAAACTCATGGAAGAAACCCTCAGGCTGATTAATCTGCCCTACTTGGGTAATCACTTCTTGCAACTGACGCTTTGCTGGCCCGTCACCTTTTTCAAATCCAATCGTTAGTGTCTTTTGGTAGCCGACAAGGGAATCTTTGACTTTTCGCATTCTTGAGGCAAGGTTCTCCCAATCGGTCACGGTGGCGGTGGGGGAGACATCAAATACATCCCTGATGCCTTGGGCAGGAGATGCGATGTTATTCAAGTCTCTGTAATGCAAGCCCGCAGCGTGAAACTCCATGTCCAGAATTAGCTGTTGGCTAAGGGCGTCCTTGGTTACTTGGTCGACATCATCTTTAGGCTCTAAGGCTTGAAGGGCTGAGAGGGTCGATTGGTTTAGTTTCAGATCTCGCTCAATTGCCTCGGGGGAATAATCGTCCATGTCTGCCGCGCCAGAGGCCAGGCCGATGCTGGTTGCAAAACTTGGGTAGTTGGCAGCCAATTGCGCTAGGTAGCTATCTGCCAGGTTGTCTATCGCGGACTTATCTCTCATGACTACCTCTTCTGCTCTTTCTTACTCTGTGAAGTTGCTGCAATAACGCTCACAACCGCTGAAACCACAATAGAGGCGACAATCACCCCGAGGGATGTGATGCTATCGATGTTTGGAGCCCACTCAATGTGTTGTCCGCCGTTGATAAATGGCAGCTCATTCACATGCATAGCATGTGTGATCAGCTTGAAACCAATAAACGCCAAGATAAATGAGATTCCATACTTCAAGTATTCAAGCCGGTCAAGTAGCCCACCCAATAAGAAGTACAACTGGCGAAGGCCCATAAGCGCAAACAGGTTTGCCGTAAAGACAATGAAGGGATCTGTTGTAATACCAAAGATTGCTGGTATCGAGTCAAATGCAAACATCACATCTGTAATAGCAATGGCTGCAAAAACCACAAGCATTGGCGTGAAGGCCCTGCGGCCATTTACTACTGTGGTCAGCTTTGCACCATCGAAGTCTTCTGAAACGTGTACTCGCTTACGAAGAAGTTGTACTAGCTTCGACTCGGTTTGATGTTCATCCTCGTGAGTTCTGAATGCTTGGTGATAGGCGGTGTATAGCAAGAAGGCACCAAATAGATAGAAAATCCAACTGAACTGTTCAATAAGAGCTGCCCCAACCAGGATAAACAACCCTCGAAGAACCAGCGCCATAATGATTCCAGCCATCAGCACCTGCTGTTGATAAATCCTTGGAACCGCAAATCTGGACATAATCAGAACAAAGACGAACAAGTTGTCAATCGATAGTGAATACTCGGTTAGCCAACCTGCAATGAACTCGGTTGCTTGAAGGTTTCCAACTATCAACCAGAGGACAGCTGCGAACACCAAAGCAAGGCCAGCGTAGAATCCGACCCAACTCGCTGATTCTTTGGCGGAGGGGATGTGCGGGCGCTTTACAGCTAGCAGAAGATCAGCGATCAGAATTGCGACTAAAACACCAGAGGAAATGGCCTGAAACCAGAAGTATGAGGGGGAATCCATAAGACCCTAATTCTAAGGGCGTTATTTGGATCTAGAGAGCAACTTTTTGAAAACGCCGATAGCCGAAGTGGACCATAGTGCCCAGGCAACTAATAGCGGCTGGAAAAACAACCTAGTCAGCCTGGCTTGGTCGGTGTCTAAACCAAAAGCGTCGATACCTTCGACATATTGGTTGAGGTTGCCAGGAAAGATGGCGATAAAAAACAGTGCCGTAACGATTCCGAAGTAAGAAGCAATGCGCCCGGTGCTCAGAAGTCCAAGGCCAAGAGTTATCTCAACAGCTCCAGAGGCCAAAACTACAAAGTCTGGATCCAGTGGTAGCCATACCGGAACTTGGGCCTGGAACTCTTGACGTAAGAATGTCAGATGGCCGATTCCTGCATAAACGAGGGCGGCACCAAGTGCCACCCTCGCTAGCAGTCGAGCTGTTTTCAATCTATTTATCTAGGCGGTAAGAGCCGGAATGATTGCTCCGGAGAATACTTGCCACGCAAGAATGCTCTTGGCTACCAAAGAAAGAGTTATGTAAGTTCTTTCTCCCTTTAGGTAGTTTGCCCATGAACCCCACTTCTTGTATTGCAACGCCTGGTTGATAGCGAAGGTGTTGAAAAACACAAACAGCGAAATGATGATTCCAATAACAAATCCTGGAACCTCTGCCGCGCTAGTGGATCCTGGCTGCAAGGTGTAGACACCGATAAGGATCCAAGGAACAATTCCGGTGATCGAACCCATGATGAATGGCAAGCCTTGGCCGTTGCCAGGAGTTTCGTACTTCTCCTGAAGGGCTCCAAAGAAAATCATCGAGGCATTTACTGCGAAGATTCCCACAAGCGCTGAGAAATCAGAAATTCCAGTTAGCTGGGCAATAAGCCAAATCATTACCGATGAGCTAAGTGAGTACTCGACCCAACGGAAGTAATTCCGGTTTTGCTTTAGACCCTTGGAGTATCTTCCAAAGAACTGGGGGGAAGAGATCAAGAAGTGGAAGAAAGCCGATAGAGCTAAGAAGGCCACTACACCAATTCCAAGGTTGACCTCGAAAAGAACTACGCGTTCGGTTGGTAGTGGTGATCCCGGAGGACCTGTCATGTAATCAACGGTGGTACCAAACAGAACTTGGTTATCCAGTAGCGATAGTGCGTAGCCAAAAGCTACGGCCTGGAACAGGTGCAACAAACCCGCAACAATGTTGTAGGTTCTTAGTCTCATAATTTGTTCAGCAACTGAGCGCTTTTTCTGTGCCATCAGTGTTACCCCTTCGTAATGGTTATTGCTTTGAGTCTAGGCGCGGGGGCTCGGGCTACCCCGAAGGCGTCTAACTTTTCTTACGTGAGCGTTGTTTGGTCTTAGTTTTTTGCGAACCCAAATAGAAGGTGGAAGCAAAACCCAGCAACAAGAAGCCGGCTGCGGACCAAGCCGCCCACTTCGCACCGTCGGTGAATGCCTCACCGGCAGCGCTGGTGATGTCCTCAGCAAGGGACTGGGGAACTTGCTGGGAAACCAAGCCCTCGGTTAATCCTGGAATCGCTGATCCTGCCGAATCCACTACGGCATCAACTATCACAACACTTTGTGCCGTTGGGACCTCAAGATCGCTAAGACGTTGTTCCATAGAAACCTGGGTTCCCGTAAACAGCAGTGTTCCAAGAACGGCAACGCCTAGCGCGGAGCCAACCTGCCTAACGGTTGATTGGGAGCCAGAGGCTTGACCTGTACTCGACATCGGAACATCAACCATGATCACACCGGTTAGCTGAGCGGTGGCCAAACCGATTCCGATTCCGTAAAGGAATAAGAGTGGTGCAAGAGTAATCCAGCCGGCTTCGGTGGAAGAAAATAGGGCTACACCCAAAACTCCAATTAGCTCAAGCCCAACACCTATTTGAACTGCTCTCGCCGGCGGTAGCCTGCCACTTAGGGCACCACCCACACCAGAGGCCAAGAATGCTCCGGCGGCTAGCCATAGCAGAACTAATCCGGAAGAAATTGGGCTAAGGCCAAGAACGTTTTGTAGCCAAAGTGGAATTGCAAACAAAATTCCAAACTCACCCATGGAGATTATCAACGCGGCGATAGAACCATTTCTGAATGAGCCAATCTTAAACAGGCCCAGGTCTAGAAGAACATTCTTTTTCTCGGCCTCGCGCTTTCTTTCCCAAAGCACAAATGCCACAGCAGAAATCACAAAGATCAGCAGAGAAACTGGAATTACAGAAATTCCTGTAGTTGGCCAAGCGAAGTCACCAATCATGAATTGGTTGTTGGGATTAATTTCCCACCAGCCATAAATTCGACCCTCGATTAGCCCAAATACCAAAGTGGAGAACATAACAACAGAAATGGCTGCACCAATAAAGTCAATGCCTCCTGCGCGCTGCGGTGCCTTGGACTCGGAAACGTAGTAGGCAAGACCGGCCAAGATCAAAATTCCAAGAGGCAAGTTAATTCCAAAGGCCCAGCGCCAACTGAAGTCAGTCGCTAGCCAGCCACCAAGCACAGGACCAACGGCAACCATTCCTCCGATTGTTGCGCCCCAAACAGCAAAAGCTATTCCTCTTTCCTTACCTTGAAAGGTGGCATTTAGAAGAGACAAGGTTGTTGGCAAAACCATAGCTCCACCGATACCTTGTATTACTCGAGCGAGTATCAACACGTCTGGTGATTCCGCAACTCCTGCCCACACTGAGGCGAAAATGAAAATTACAATTCCAATACTTAGCAGTCGCTTTCGACCAAACCTGTCAGCGAGTGAACCCCAGACCAGAAGAAGAGACGCAAAGACTAAGACATAGCTTTCCTGAACCCACTGCACTTCCGTGGAGGTAAGACTGAGGTCGTTTATTATTGATGGAAAAATGGTGTTTACGATTGTGCCATCGATGATCACGAGCGATATGGCCATGGATATGAAAACAAGTCCTACCCAGCGATTGCGAACTTTTGTCAATTGATTCCTGATTTCTGATCATTTCTAGCTGATGCCTACTAGATTGCTTGGACTATGAACTAGCCGTCTCACAGTCTATGCGGGGGAAGGTGTATTGAGGGTGATAATTGGTTATGACTGAAATTACCGACGGCCTCCCGCTACCTGTTAAAACCAATGGCCTGGCACCTCTTTGCTTGGTCACCGGAGCAAATGGTTACATCGGCGGCAGGCTCATTAGAGAACTACTTACCTTTGGCTATCGAGTTAGGGTTCTCGCCAGAAACGCTTCACGTTTGACGCAGTATCCCTGGATTAGTCAGGTTGAAGTTGTCGAAGGGGACGCTCACGACGAAAAAGCGTTGGAAAAAGCGCTTGCTGGCATAGACGTTGCTTACTACCTAATCCACTCACTTCTAGTCAAAGACGACTTTGAAGCATCAGAACTAAAGATGGCAAAGATGTTTGCTGACGCAGCCTCAGATGCAAAAGTATCTCGAATCATTTACCTTGGCGGGATCATCAACGGCACTGATGAACTATCTGATCACATGAGTGCTCGCATGAATACCGGTGCCATTCTTGCCCAATCGGGTGTTCCAACAATCGAATTTAGGGCCGGGGTAGTAATTGGTTCAGGCTCTGCTTCCTTTGAGATGCTTCGCTATCTCACCGAGCGTTTGCCGATTATGACTACACCAAAGTGGGTGAATAACCGAATTCAACCGATTGCGGTGCGCGATGTACTTCGCTACCTAGTGGGAGCTGCGGCTTTACCACCAACAGCAACCGGTGTCTTTGACATAGCCGGCCCCGACATTTTTACCTACGCCGACATGATGCAACATTACGCAGCCGCTGCAGGACTCAAGCGAAGAATCATTATTCCGATTCCAGTTTTGACACCAAGACTTTCTAGCGGTTGGGTGGGACTCGTTACCCCGGTTCCTTACCGACTTGCCCGAAGACTCGTTGAGAGCCTCAAGCACGAAGTGGTAGCTGCGCCTTCAAATATCAATGAGTTAATTCCCCCCTCCGCTGCTGGGCTGACACCTTTCGATGTTGCCGTGAAGCTGGCCCTGGTTCGAATCAAAGAAGCCAATGTTGAAACCCGTTGGACCAACGCATCGGTTCCTGGAACCCCTAGCGAGCCGCTTCCAACTGACCCCGACTGGGCCGGAGGTTCTTTATATAAAGACGTTCGGGTGGTTCGAGGCACTGACTCGATGGAAAAGGTTTGGTCCAGGATCGAAGCCATTGGCGGAAACAACGGCTATTCCAAAGCCAGCTGGGCTTGGGAACTTCGAGGACTAATGGATCGAATGGTTGGGGGAGTTGGGCTAAGGCGTGGCAGGCGCGACCCAGATCACCTAAGAATTGGCGACGCTGTTGATTTCTGGAGAGTTGAAGAACTTATTCCTCAGAAGCTTTTGAGATTGCGTGCCGAAATGAAGCTGCCAGGACTGGCTTGGCTCGAATTCAGTATTGAAAAAGATCCCGATACACAGGAAACGGTTTTGACTCAAACGGCAACATTTGCACCAAAGGGTTTGTTCGGCCAGCTTTATTGGTGGGCAGTGTTACCGATGCACGGTTTCGTGTTCCCGTCGATGGCTAAAGGTGCCATTTCGGGATCTTAGAAAAACTTAGTTGCGTGAAGTAACTTTCTGAATCAACTTCTTGAGTCCAAGAACTAGGAAACCAAGAATCAAGAAGAAGGAAGTTATTGCGGCGATGTAGGTAAGCATTCCAGGAACGCCGCCTTCTTCGTTCGGGTTGATAAACCAGTAAGGCCACCAGTTGGTAACAAGACCCCGGATCACAGAGAATACCAACCAAGTTAGAGGAAACACTGCAACCCATAGTGCTGCGCGAAGCTTGATCTGAAAAGCTTTGTGGGAAAGCAAGTAGTCAATAACAATCAAGATTGGACCGTAGGTGTGAATTACCTCATTTGGTAATACCGGCCAAACATAATCGCCGTCTCGAGCATCTCCAGGGGCATCAGCAAGTAGCAAGTGATAGACAACACCAACAACAATCATGGCAACTGTAAAGCTAAGCCTGGCAATCTCAGTTTTCTTGGAGCCTTCTTTGTTTTGAACCAAGCCAACACCAGTGGCAACCAAAAACGCGCCAGCAACGATTGCTGTGACGATCGAGAAGTATGCAAAATACTCGCCAGGTCTAAAGTTGTTGTTTGCCAGTCGGTCGGTTACCTGCCATGCGACTGAGCCCAGGAGGGCAGAGCCAGTGAGAATACGAAGTAGTCCAAGAGAAGTGTTATAAATCATGTTCGCAACAATAGCAGGCGCTAGCCCAGCAGATCCTTCATGTTCTTGTAGATGAGGTTTGCTGCGCGTTCTGGCATGAACCTGGATAAGTAATACATTGTCTTTGCGTCCGGCCCAATAAGAACATGGAACTTCTTCTTTTCAATTCCTTCAATGATTGCTTTAGCCGCCACCGTAACTGAGGTTGATTTTCGCTCAGGACCAGCCTTAGCAGCCATTTGCTTCATTTGCTCTTCAGTCATGACACCTGAGTTGATAACAATATCGGTGGCAACGCCACCTGGGAAAATTGTCGTAACGCCAACGCCAGTCCCTTGTAACTCTGAGTGCAAGCCTTCGGTTAGCAGCTTCACAGCGGCTTTGGAGGCTCCATAGATTGATTGACCTGGAACTGGAACAAAGCCACCCATCGAAGACACGTTGGCGATGTGAGCAACTGGTCTCGATATCAATTCCGGAAGAAAAGTCTTGGTGACATTCAGTAGTCCAAAGAAATTAACATCCATAACCTTCGAAATTTGTTCGAAGCTTAGGTCGTTAACTCTTACGAAAGGTTGGATTATTCCAGCGACGTTTATAAGCCCATCAATAGCCCCGAACTTGCTGCCAATCAAACCCTTGGCTTTCTCAACCTCGGTCAGTTTCGTGATGTCAACTGAGTAACCAGCAAAGTTTTCAGAACTTGCTTTGGTTGAAGTCTCATCGAGACCCTTTTGGGATAAATCTAAACCTGCAACTTTGGCCCCAAGGGATAGAAGCTGTAAAGACACTTCACGGCCAATTCCATTACCTGCACCCGTTACAACAAATGTCTTACCTTGGACCTTCATGAGATTCTCCTAGCTCGTTGAATGGAGCGAACAGTTTGAGACTACTCCTGTATGAAAGGCAGAAAAGACCGCCCAGAGGTAGGTCAGGCCGGCTGTTGCTGGGTGATGCAGTGAATACCGCCACCATTAGCAAAGATTTGCTTCGCATCCACTAAGACAATCTCTCGCTCCGGATAAACCTTCTCAAGGATTGCCTTGGCTACCTGATCGTTTGGGTCATCGAATGAACAAAGAATCACAGCACCGTTGACGATGTAGTGGTTTATGTAGCTGTAGTCGACAAAACCTTCTTCATCGCGCAAAACCTTAGGAGCAGGAACTGCGATCAGCTCAAAGTTTCCTGCCGCTTCAAGAGTTGCCTTTACTTCCTTAGAAACCTCAAAGTCAGGATGAGTTGGGTCTTGCTGGTCGTGATACAAAATCACATTCTCGCTAGCAAAGCAGGCAACGATGTCGATATGACCCCTCGTTCCAAAGCCGTCATAGTCGCGAGTCAGTCCTCGCTTGACCCAAATAGCTTTTGAGGTTCCAAGTTTGGAGTGAATTTCCGCTTCAACTTCTTGCTTGCTCCAGCTGGAGTTTCTGCCCTCTCCCAGCTGCACGGTTTCCGTAAGCAACACTGCGCCTGCGCCATTTACATGGATGCCGCCACCTTCATTTATTAGGTCAGAGTCAACAACCTTGGATCCCGTTAGCTTTCCAATAAAGCCTGCGGTTAGTTGATCTTTGTCAAAGCTTGCCCAAGGCTGATTACCCCAACCATTGAAGATCCAATTGATGGCGACGAGCTCACCGGTCTCTGATTTGGCAAAAGTTGGCCCATTATCTCTAAGCCAGGCATCATTTAGTTCCGCTTCAACAATTTCGATACTGGTGTGTAGATAATTCCGGGCAAGTTCAATTTGGTCAGCGGTGGCAAGCACTGTAACCGGTTCATATTTCACGATGGTATTAGCTACATTTGCCCAGGTTGTGCGCGTTAGCTCCGCTTCTTCATCGCTTTCACCGAGCAAATAATTATTTGGTGGAAAAGACATCCAAGTTCTCTCGTGTTTTTCCCACTCCGCAGGCATTCTCAGTTTCATGAGAGCGACACTCCCGCAATGCCGCCTTGCTCGCCATCGCCAGAGTCGACTCTTTTGTTCACAACCGGCTTGGTGAGTGCGTCATAGGTATCTGGTCGACGGGTAGCGAGGAATGGAAACAAATCTAGCCAGTCACGTCTTTGATCTAGATCAAGATCTGCAACCAAGACCTCATCGGTGTCTCTTCCAGCACGGGCGAGAACTCTTCCAAATGGATCTGAGATAAAACTGCTGCCATAAAAGTTCAAGGCACCTTCGTTGCCGTATCGGTTTGGAACGACCATGAAAGTTCCATTAGCGATTCCGTGCGAAACAATCACCTGGCGCCATAGCGGTTCAGTATCAAAGTCTGGGTGGTCGGGCTCTGAGCCGATGGCAGTTGGATAAGCAAGAACCTGCGCTCCGCGAAGTGAGTAGTTTCTAGCAACTTCGGGGAACCACTCGTCCCAACAGGTAGGCAAGCCAAAGCTTGCCTTAACTCCTTCTAGGTCAAGACTGTAAACAGGGTATGGGTCTTGATCCGAAGGGCCTGGCTGGAAGTATTTATCTTCGTAGTAGCCGGCGGTTACCGGGATGTGGAGCTTTGGGGTTCTGGCGATGATCTTGCCACTACTGTCAACCAAGATTGCAGTGTTTAGACCCCTGCCATCTGTCAAGTCAGCTTTTTCATAAAGCGATGCGTGGACTATGACGCCAAAATCCTTAGCCGCTCGAGCTGCAAACAGATGCGTCTTACCGCCTTCAAGAGGCTCTGCAATTTTTGATGGAACTCCCTCAGGCTTAGCATCGGCTGGGTAGCGAGACAGAGTTAGCTCCTGCAGGAAAACAATCTTTGCTCCAGCCTCAGAAGCGATTTTGATACCTTCATACAACTTGGCTTCGTGTTCAGCAGGATCGGTATGCCATTTGGTTTGCACTAAACCAACTCGAAGTGGCTTTTGGGTGGAAGGCTTTACTCTCGAAAGTGACTCTGGGGCGTTAGCAACAGTTAGCTTCATCTTTTGGCTCCTTACTTCATGCTTTCAAGAATCTTGGAGAGTAATTCAATTGAGGTTAGCGGATTCACAATCGCAAAGCGGGTGTTTGGTTTTCCCTGATGGCTTGAAGAAACTACAAAGCCAATCTCATCTTTGAGAAGCTTTTCGGACCAACTGTCGTAATCAGCTAAGCCCCAACCGTTGCGCTCAAAAACCACAACCGATAACTCGGGTTCACGAACTAGCTCTAGGTAATCCAGTCCGCGAATCAAATCGGCAGCTTGGTAGGCCAAGTCAATGTTCTTTTCTACTGCCTCGCGATATTTTTGGACACCGTGGGTGGCCAAGGAGAACCAAAGTGGCAATCCTCTAGTTCTTCTGGTGAGTCCAAAGGAGTAATCGGCTGGGTTCCAAAGCCCCGACTCAGTTAGAGTCTCCAGGTATTCACCATGCTGGGTGTGTGAAGCCTTTGCCAATGAGGGGTTTCTGTAGACCAGAGCACAGGCATCAAATGGAGCAAAGAGCCACTTGTGGGGATCGACGATAAATGAATCGGCCAGTTCCGAACCATCAAATAAATGCCGATGCTTAGGACTCAAGATCCCAGCTATACCATAGGCGCCATCGATGTGGTACCAAATCTTATTTGCTTTTGCGACTTCGCCTATTCCCCGCAAGTCGTCAACAATTCCAAAGTTGGTGGTGCCACCGGTAGCAACAATTGCAAAAACACTGTTTCGCTCTGCTGCTGCAAGAACTTCTTTAACAGAAGTCGCAAGCAGCTTCCCGTTTTCCTCGGGTTTTGCCAAAAGAATGTCAACATCCATAACCTTGGCTGCAGATTTCAAAGATGAGTGAGCTTCCTTAGAGGCAATGAAAGCTAACCGCCCAGTGAAATCAATTCCTGCTTTGGAAAGCATTTCCCGGTGTGCATCTCTTGCCGTCACAAGCGCGGAGAGGTTTCCAACCGTTCCACCTTGGACAAACACACCTCCGGCAGTCTCAGGTAAGCCAACTTCTTTGGCAAGCCAAGACAAAACTTGGTTTTCTGCAAACACCGCTCCAGAGCCCTCCATCCAGGAGCCGCCGTAAATTGAGCTAGCCGAAACAATCACGTCAAAAAGCCTTGATGCTTCTGTTGCGGCATTAGGTATGAATGATAAAAACCCCGGATGATCGGTAGAAATCGTTGCTGGCGCGAGCACTTCTTCGAAAAGCTTGAGGGCGGTGTTACCACCTAGACCTTGCTCGGTAATTGTTTGTCCCGCTTGGCTCAGTAACTCCGCTTCGGATTTGGATGAATCTAGGGGAACTGGATCGTAATTTGTTCGAACCCGAACGTATTCGAAGATAGCTTCGCGCAACGCTCTGGTTTCATCGTTAATCTCATGCACGGTTAGCGTTTCTTTCTTCGAATTATTGAAACTGAGAAGCCAATCACCACAACTGCCCCAAGAATTACGGCCGCCCAAGTTCTTTGGTCAGCTATATCTTGGCAGGTCGTGAACCCCTCAGCATCGGGGACAACGCAGGTCCCGGTGTCAAAAAAAGCCAAAAGCAGTGCTGCAAGTCCAACCAGTGCCACTGTTGCCAGCATTGCGGCGGAGTCATTTCGCACGGTTGTCCTTATGGAAGTTGTGAGGAAGGTTCCTGATTTTTTACCCTAGATGTTTGTGCCAGAACGATTCCGGCAATAACTAACAATCCACCAAGAGCCTGAAGCCCATCAATTCTCTCATTTAGCCAGGCCCAGCCAAATACGAATGCCATAACTGTCTCAGCAGTAGAGATAACTCCCACAGCGGTGGCTCTCAGGTGAGTTAGAGCCAGAAACGAGAAAAGCATGGGAATAAAGGACCCGAAGATCCCAATCCATATCAGAAGTACCCAAATCGGAAGCTCGTACTGTGCCAAGTTACCGGTTAGTGAGACAGTCTTCACAAACAAAGAAGTATCGAAGTTCCACCACGGGGTCACGATCAGCCAAAACAGAGCAGACACGGACATGCTGTAAAAAAGCGTTGATAGCGCATCTCTGTTTCTAAGGGTGTGCTCACCCATAAGAAAGTAAAAACTCAAAAACAGGGCAGCTGCCACAGCAAACATCACACCAACTGGGTTCAAACCACCATCCCAGATTCTAGAAACTACAACCAGGCCGCCTAGCACCATGGCAATTGCAAACCACAGCCTAGGAAGCACTTTTTCTTTGAAGAGCCACAAAGAAACCAGCGGCACGATAACAATTGCGGTGTATTCAATTAGAAGCGCGATGCCAACTGGCAAGTTGGCAACCGCATTGGAATAGGACCATTGCATGAGCGCAACACCGAAGATTCCAAAGATTACTAGGTTCTTCCATTCCTTTGGCTTGACCTTGAAAGCCCTCGGATTTGTTAGAGCCAGCGCGATACCGGCACCTAGGGCTGTAGCAAGCGAGCGAAAGATAACAAGCTCCGAGGGCAAAATTCCCGCTGCCATAGTGACTTTGGAAGTTGAGGCATTTAGCCCAAACAGGACAACGCCAGCTAGGGCAAAAAAGACTCCAAGAGCAGGATGCTTAGTTCTCAATTAGTTACTAACCCAACCCGTTCTTGGTTGCGTCGTCGATTAACCGAAGTTCTTCCATGGTGAACGGGTTTGCAAATATAGCTGCGTAGTTTTGTTCGAGCTGCTTCACGCTAGAAGCTCCAATTAGCGCACTGGTCACAGCGGGCTGTCTTAGAACCCAAGAAATCGCCATTTGTGCAAGTGACTGATTTCTTGAAGTGGCAACAGAATTTAGAGCTCTCGCAGCAGATAGGTACTGTTCGGTGATTTGGGCAGAAGGCAAGAATTTTCCTTTAGAAGCTCTAGAGGACTTGGGAACTTTTCCGTCCAAGTATCTATCGGTTAGCAATCCTTGGGCCAGCGGAGAAAACACAATCGAACCTATTCCAAGATCCTCTACTGTTTCCAATAATCCCCACTCAGGAGTTTTCTCCAGAATGGAATACTTTGGCTGGTGGATCAGTAGCGGTATCCCCATCGAATCCAAAATCTGCTTGGCACGAATGGTTTGCTGCGGGTCGTAGTTGGAGATTCCAACATATAAAGCTTTTCCGCTTCGCACCGCAGAAGCGAGTGCCCCCATAGTTTCTTCAAGGGGAGTTTCTGGATCGAAGCGGTGTGAATAAAAGATGTCAACATACTCAAGACCCATTCGATCAAGAGATTGATCTAGTGAGGCAAGAAGATATTTTCTTGATCCCCACTCACCATATGGCCCATCCCACATGTCGTATCCAGCCTTGGTAGAGATAATCATTTCGTCTCGGTAAGGGGTGAAGTCTTTGCGCAGGTGCTCACCAAAGTTGATTTCTGCTTGACCGGGTGGCGGACCGTAGTTATTGGCTAGATCAAAATGCGTTATTCCCAAATCGAAGGCACGACGAAGCACCGCGCGCTGGTTTCCGAAGGAATGATCCGAGCCGAAGTTGTGCCAAAGACCTAGGGATACTTCCGGAAGCAATAATCCGGACTTTCCTGTTCGGCGGTACTTCATTTGGGAGTATCTGTCTTGGCTGGCTCGAAATTTCATAAGCACAAGCCTAAGCTAGCTAGATGATGAGTTTTGTCCTCGGCGGTGGCTGCTTTTGGTGCCTAGATTCCAGCTTTATGCAGTTTCGTGGCGTAAGCGATGTCGAGGTTGGTTATAGCGGGGGTCACGTTGAAAACCCAAGTTACGAAGCCGTTTGCGGTGAGGGGACTGGCCACGCTGAAGTCGCCAGGGTTATCTTCGACGAGTCGATTATCCCTGCGGATGTAGTTTTGGACATTTTCTTTACCCTGCACGATCCAACCCAGCTAAACCGCCAGGGTAACGACATTGGAACTAGCTATCGAAGCTGCATGTTCTATGACGGGGAAGAACAAAAAGCATTATTTGAGCAGGCTATTGAAAGAGCCAAGCAGGTCTGGGGCAATGCAATAGTTACTGAGTTATTGCCGCTGGAAAAGTTCTGGATGGGGGAGACCTACCACCAGGACTTCTTCGCCAAGAACCCAGACCAGGGATACTGCAACATGGTGGTCAAACCCAAGATGGCAAAGACCGCAAAAGCCTTTACTTCTTATCTGAAATAAGTTCTCCACAGATTCTTTCTGAACCCCCAAAGGCCATTTACCTTTTGAGAGTCTTTTTCTCTGTTTAGTTCAATCAGAGAAAAAGAAGGTAGCGATGTCAGATGTATTCTCAGTTCAAGGTTTAGTAGCAACAACTCCTAGGCACCTAGTCACTCAAGATGGCTTGCCAATAACCTCATTCCGCTTGGCATCCTCCAAGCGCCGCTTCGATAGATCCAAGAACACTTGGATTGACGGGGAAACTAACTGGTTCACCGTGACCTGTTTTCGCCAGCTTGCCATCAACACTGCAAGCTCGGTATCCAAAGGCGATCGTGTTTGCACCTCAGGCAGGCTCAAGGTTCGTGACTGGGATAACGGAGAAAGAACTGGAACCTCAGTTGAGATTGAGGCCGATGTGATCGGCCACGACTTGTCTTGGGGAAATTCGGTATTCACCCGCACCGTTCTGGTTCGCGAGGAGCCAGCAGATAGTGAAATTGAAGATGAAGAGTTTGAGCCCAAGGAGACAACGCTGCTTAGCTCCGCTAGCAAGTAACAGACCCGGTCAGGCTACTTCCCCCTAAGCGCCTGGTCGCGTGACACCCTTTTTACCTAGGTGTATTTGATTGTTGGCTCACAATGAGTCACATCATTGTCGGATAAACTTATCCACAGCACTCTTGGTGAAAAGGGTGTCATTTTTTTGACACCACAATTTGAGGGAATAATGGCTGAATTTATCTATCAGATGATCAAAGCGCGAAAAGCGCACGGCGACAAACTTATCTTGGATGACGTAACGCTCTCATTTATTCCGGGCGCCAAAATTGGTGTTGTTGGACCTAACGGTTCTGGTAAATCGTCTGTTCTAAAGATCATGGCTGGTCTGGACATTCCTTCCAACGGAGAAGCTCGCCTAAGTGAGGGCTACACCGTTGGCATCTTGATGCAGGAGCCCAAGCTAGACGAAACAAAAACCGTGCTTGGCAACGTGGAAGAGGCAGTAAAAGAAGTAAAGGCCAAACTTGATAGGTTCAACGAGATCTCAGCAGAACTCGCTAATCCAGACGCTGACTATGACCGCTTGCTTGAAGAGATGGGAACCTTACAAGAGGCAATTGATCACCTGGATGCTTGGGATTTAGATTCCCAGCTAGAGCAGGCAATGGACGCCCTTCGTTGCCCACCTAGCGATACCCCTGTGGCACATCTTTCTGGTGGAGAAAAGCGCCGAGTTGCGCTTTGTAAATTGCTTCTTGAAAAGCCAGACCTACTTCTTCTTGACGAGCCAACAAACCATTTGGATGCCGAGAGTGTTTTGTGGCTCGAGCAGCACTTGGCAAAATACCCTGGTGCAGTACTAGCTGTTACTCACGATAGGTACTTCCTGGATAACGTTGCGCAATGGATTTTGGAACTTGATCGTGGACGCGCTTACCCTTACGAGGGTAACTACTCGACTTACTTAGAGAAAAAGCAAGAGCGTCTCGAGGTGGCAGGTAAGAAAGACGTCAAGTTAGCTAAGCGCCTAAAGGATGAACTTGAGTGGGTCCGTTCTTCATCGAAAGCTAGACAGACGAAGTCCAAGGCCAGGCTTTCCAGATACGAAGAGATGGCAAGCGAAGCTGACAAGGCAAGAAAACTAGATTTCGAAGAGATTCAGATTCCGCCAGGCCCAAGACTTGGAAACATAGTTTTGGAAGCCAAGAACCTGCAAAAGAAATTCGGGGACAGAATGCTAATCTCCGACCTGTCATTCTCGCTTCCTCGAAACGGAATTGTTGGAATCATTGGTCCAAACGGTGTTGGTAAGTCAACACTATTCAAGATGATTGTTGGTGAGGAAACCCTTGATGGGGGCGAGCTCCAAATTGGTGAGACGGTAAAGATTTCCTATGTTGACCAGTCCCGCGGTGGGATAGATCCTGAAAAGAGCCTTTGGGAAGTTGTGTCCGGAGGTCTTGATTACATTCAAGTGGGACAAGTTGAGATGCCATCGCGGGCGTATGTTGCGGCTTTTGGCTTCAAGGGACCAGATCAGCAAAAACCTGCCGGGGTGTTATCCGGTGGTGAACGCAACAGGCTAAATCTTGCCTTGACTTTGAAGGAGGGTGGAAACTTATTGTTGCTGGATGAGCCAACCAACGATCTAGATGTTGAAACCTTAGGTTCTTTGGAAAACGCTTTACTTGAGTTTCCAGGTTGTGCCGTGGTGATCACTCACGATAGGTGGTTCCTGGACCGAGTTGCTACTCACATACTTGCTTACGAAGGAACCGATGAGAAGCCAGATAAGTGGTACTGGTTTGAAGGAAACTTCGAAGCCTACGAAGCAAACAAGATTGAACGCTTAGGTCCAGACGCTGCCAAGCCGCACCGGTCTACTTACCGAAGATTGACAAGAGACTAGCTACTTTTCCTTCGGGGACTCGAACCATACCCTCCTGAGCAACTGTTGCTAGCAACACGCCTTCGCGACTAAAGATTTTTCCAATAGCCAACCCTCTGCTGTTTTGAGCAGCGGGCGATTCTTGAACATAGAGCATCCACTCATCCACCTTCGCGGGAGCGTGGAACCACATCGCGTGATCTAGGCTGGCGGTTTTAAGTCCCGGTTTAGCCCAAGAAATTTTGTGTCTTCGGTAAATACTCTCTAGCAAAGTGAAGTCCGATGCATAGGCAAGAGCTGCTTGATGCAGGGTTGGAGATGCAGGTAATTCCCCGATGGCTTTAAGCCAAACTGCCTGGTGAGCCACTGGCTCCCCCTTTACTTCAAAGTAGATTGGCGACTGCACGTGACGCAAATCAAAAGGTCTGGCCTTAGCCCAGTATTGAGCTACTGGGTGAGGAATACCCCCAAGTACTTCAGCTGCTGAGGGAAGATCTTCTGGCTGTTTCAAACCTTCTGGCATCTGCTCGTGGTGGGTAAGTCCTGGACTCTCGGTTTGAAATGAGGAGATCATGGAAAAGATAGGTTCACCTTTTTGGTAGGCCTGAACTCTTCTGGTTGAAAACGACTTACCGTCTCTGAGTCTGTCAACCGAAAAAGTAATTGGGAAATCAATGTCCCCCGGTCTCAAGAAATAGCCGTGGAGCGAATGCAAGATTCTGTCCGGGTCTACTGTTCTGGTTGCTGCAACAGTGCACTGCGCGAGTACTTGACCACCAAATACTCTTCCGTGCGGCATCCATTGCGACGGGCCAATAAAAATGTCTTCTTTGGTTCTTGCCCCACCGGCATCTTTGATATCAAGCGCAACCAATAGATCAGCAAGTGGGTCTTTAGGTGGGGGAACCTTGCTCATCTTGGGTGTCCTTACTTTGCGTGGCAGCTATCAGGGTAAGTTTAGTAATGAAATGAAAAATGAATTCCAGCTTTTGGACCAGCAGACTGCGCTTGATCTTAAAACCTTTTTGACTCGGGCCAAGAAAATGGACCCCAAGGGAGTTGTCAGACTCAGGGCCTTTGGAGCCCTCCTGACTGCTTACGTAGCACCTTTGTTTACGGCAAATATTTTGGATGATGGCCCAACTGTCCTAGGTCTTCGCACAATGGATCTAAAGCAAGAAGCTGAAATCAACGTGCTGGTTCCAATCCAGGCAATTCTTGACCGAATTGCATTTGAGCTAGAAAAGCCAGAAGCAGACCAGAGTTTTGTATTTCATCTCGAATCTTCTGAGCGTGTGCCCTGGGCTGGAGTTTCTCCACCACGAACCGGTTGGGTGGAAGCTACGAGCCTGCCAGAGTACATGCTTACCGGGGTTGCCAGAAAAGGAATTATCGAAGTCGCGGAGACAATTCCAGAATCAGTTGGTGGACCAATTGCGGCCCGCATTCGATCCGAGGTGTGGGGCAGAGCCATCGACCTTGATTCCAAGGTTCCAGCTGGCGCAGCTTTTGCAGCTGCCGGACTTGGCTTTTTAACTGAAGGCGAAATGGTTCCAGTTTTTCACTCTCAGGGCTGGGTCAGACTATCTTCCCAATTTGGCCACGTCTTATCTAAAGAGGCCAAGCACTTCTAGTCATCAAATGTGTTCAGCATTGACGTTGCAGCGCGATCTAGATATCCCCAAAGCTGCGCCTGATGCAGCGGAGCTAGCTCTAGCGAATCACACGCAACCTTCATGTGATGCAACCACCTCTCCCGAGCAAGTGGGTTGATCTTGAAGGGCTGGTGGCGCTGCTTGAGTCTGGGGTGTCCTCTGGTTTCTTGATAGGTTTGCGGACCACCCCAGTACTGCTCCAGAAACATTCTTAGTCGCTCGGCAGCTGGACCCAGATCGTCTTCTGGATACATGGGCTTTAGAACATCATCTGTGGCGACGCCCTCATAAAACTTTGTAACGAGTTTCTTGAAGGTATTGGTACCACCAACCAACTCAAAGAAGTTTCCCTCAACGGCTTCTCCAGAAAGCCCTTTGATTCGAACAACCTCAACGCGGTTGGCGTCCTCAAACTCATCAGACATTTAGCCTCTTAGATCCCGTTGCTGAGCATTAAGCGCTCTTTCAACATTGGCAAGGTTCTCGATGATGATTCTGCGAAGCGCCGGTTTGCTTTGAATCTCAGTCTTGGAAAGGAAGGCTTGAGTTTCGGAAACCAGTTCTTTGTTGGCTAGCGCCAGTGGGTAGAGATTTACAAGAAGGTATTCGGCCATGTGATAGGTCTTGTCTTCCCAAATCTTGAGCACATTCTCAAAGTACTTAGAAACAAAAGGCTGCAGTGACCTTGGATCCAACACTCTTCCAAAAGCCAAGCTCGCAGAATTTACCAACGCATTCGAGAGCTCGTCGGTGCCAACCAACTTGGTGAACATTGCCTGTTTTGAACCCTGGTCCGGCAAGGCTGCAATGGCAGCAACGTGGTACTTCTGTCCGTTGGCGGTGTTATCGCCTGCGAGCTCTTGATCTATTAGCTCGCTCGTAATCTTTCCACCAACAGCCAAGGACGTAACAAGCTCCCAGCTCAGGTCCGTATCAATTTTGAGCGAGGCAAGCTTTAGATCACCATCTAGAAGGGCTGAAACATTTGCTAGCTGCTGATCGCTTCTCGCAAACTGAGCGAAGAATTTCACAAACTGCAACTGTGCATCGGAGCCTGCTTCGGCATTTTGAGCCAAGCTCCACAAGCCATCAGCCAGTGACAGCTGCTCAGTCGAGCGGTTTTGCTCAGCTACATATAGGTTCGCAACTGTCAGTAACTGCCTCAAGATCGTCAACATAGTTGTTGACTCAGTTTCGAATTCAAGGTGACGAAGAGCGAGCTTTATGAAATCGCGAGGTGAAGTTTCTCCATCACGGGTTGCATCCCAAGCAGATCCCCAAACTAAGGCTCTAGCAAGCGGGTCTTCGATTCGTGAAAGCTTGTCCAAGGCAAAGCTCCAAGAAGACTCGTCCAAACGAATCTTTGCGTAGGTGAGATCGTCATCGTTTAGCAAAATCAAATCGGGACGTTTCTTTCTGGCAAGTTCTGGAACCTCGGTCTTGGCTCCTTCAACATCCAACTCGATTCGATCAGTTCGAACGATTTTGCCGTTTTGCTCTTCGTAGAGACCAATAGCAATGCGGTGTGGTCTTAGGTACGGATAGGCATCGATCGCTGATTGCAGGATTGCAAATGACTCGATTACTCCATCTTTTTCGACAATCTCTGGTCGCAAAGTGTTTACTCCTGCGGTTTCAAGCCAAAGCTTGGACCACTGGCTAAGTTCTCTTCCACTTTGGTTCTCGAGCTCTTTCAAAAGATCCTTCAGCTCAGTGTTTTTGAAGGCGTGCTTTTTGAAGTAGTCGGAGACTCCACGCATAAATGGTTCCTGGCCAACCCAAGCAACAAGCTGCTTGAGAACAGACGCTCCCTTGGCATAGGTAATGCCATCAAAGTTCACCTGCACATCTTCCAGGTCGTTTATTTCAGCAACGATTGGATGCGTCGATGGGAGTTGGTCCTGGCGGTAAGCCCAGGACTTTTCTAGAGAGGCAAACGTCGCCCATGCTCCGTGCCACTCGGTTGCTTCTTGGGTAGCCAAAGTAGACATGTATTCTGCAAAGGATTCATTTAGCCACAGATCGCTCCACCATCGCATGGTTACTAGATCGCCAAACCACATGTGAGCGAGCTCATGCAAGATAGTTACAACGCGACGTTCTTTTACAGCATCAGTTACTTTGGAGCGGAAGACGTAGGTTTCGGTGAACGTTACCGCTCCAGCGTTTTCCATAGCTCCGGCATTGAACTCGGGAACAAAGAGCTGGTCATACTTTTCAAATGGGTATGGGTAGTCAAACTGCTTCTCAAAGAACCTAAAGCCCTGCTTGGTTTTTTCAAACACGTATTCGGCGTCCAAGAACTCAAATAATGACTTGCGGCAGAAAACACCTAGCGGAATTGTTTTTCCAGAAGATGAAACCAGTTCATCTCTAACCTCAACATAGGGTCCTGCTACCAGAGCGGTTATGTAGCTTGAGATGCGAGGGGTGGGCTCAAAGTTCCAAACCGATACACCTTCTCTTAGGTCATTTGGTGTTGGGGAGGGGGAGTTTGATACAACCTTCCAGTAGCTGGGAGCGGTGATGTTGAACTGGAAAGTGGCCTTTATGTCGGGTTGCTCGAAAACGGCAAACATCCGGCGAGAATCAGGCACTTCAAACTGGGTATAGAGGTATACCTCTTGATCTACTGGGTCCACGAAACGGTGCAGACCCTCACCGGTGTTGGTGTATTTACCCTGAGCCACAACAACTAGCTCATTCTCGGCAGCAATAGAAGGTAGCTGGATACGAATGCCATCGGACACTACAGCTGGATCCAAGACCTCGCCGTTTAGCACCACTGAGTGAACAGAGTTTGTGATTGCGTCAATAAAAGTTGATGTGCCAGGAGTTTTGGAGGTAAAGCGCACCCGGGTAGTGGATCCAAAGAACTCGGCGCCTTGGGTCAGGTCGATCTCAACTTGGTAGCTCTGAACTTCCAAGGCGGCTGCTCGCTCTTGAGCTTCGATTCTTGTTAGGTTTTCGCCGGGCATTGATTCTTCTTTCTATGGACTACTCATCCCAAAGCCTAACTGGGGGACAGGAGGGTGTGAAACAATAGTGGTGTGATCAATCCAGTTATGGCCTTGGGGGGCTCGGCAGAGGCATCGCAGACCCTCGCTGAAATTGGCGCGCTATTAGTTGGGCTTGGAGTAATTGCCTTCATCGCTGCCCGGCTGAAATTCTCTGTTGTCCCTTTGTATCTGATTGTCGGACTTGCGGTTGGCCAGGGTGGTTTTGGTTTAGTTAATCTAAGTTCAGATTTTCTGGCAATCGGAGCACAAATCGGTGCCATCTTGCTGCTTCTTTTGCTGGGGTTGGAATATTCCGCACCTGATTTGGCCAAAGCTTTCAAGGATAGGAAGTCCGCTGGAATTTTTGACATTGCTACAAACTTCATTCCTGGGGCCTTACTTGCCTTTGCCTTTGGCTGGGGGCCGCTGGCTGCATTTGTAGTTGGTGGCATCGCATACGTTTCCTCTTCGGGAATTGCCTCAGAGTTACTTCGTGAAACCGGTTGGCGAAAATCGGAACTTTCCAAGCGAGTGGTCGCAATCCTGGTGTTTGAGGATCTAGCCCTTGCTCCGTACTTGCCGCTATTGACTTCGCTAGTGCTTGGCCTGTCGGCAGCCGCGGGTCTAGTGTCAGTTTCGGTTGCATTAATCATTACTGGACTTGTTTTGATTATTTCTTATCGCGGTAATGCCAAGTGGTCCAGAATCTTAAACCCCGATGTTCCCTCCGGCTTGCTATTGACTGTTTTTGGATCGGCTTTGTTGGCTGCCGGAGTAGCAGACCTTGCAGGATTTTCGGGCGCGGTCGCCGCGTTCCTTGTTGGACTTTTATTGACCGGCGAGGTCGCCAACACGGTGCGAGGACGACTTGGTTCACTAAGAGATCTATTCGCAGCTATTTTCTTTTTGTTTTTTGGACTCGCCACCAACTTCGCAGAGCTTCTGCAAGTGCTTCCGGCCGTTTTGCTATTCGTGCTCATTGGTGTCGCAGGGAAATTCGCTGTTGGCTGGTGGATTGCCAAGGATATGGTTGACAAGTTCAGCTGGATTCGAGCCGGTGCTTTCTTGACTCCAAGGGGCGAATTCTCAATGGTTATCGCAGCTCTCGCAGCCCCAGCGGTGCTAACTGTGAATCTGCAAGCACTTACTCTTACCTACGTGACTCTCGCTGCAATAATTGGCTCAATTGTGTTGCGGTTTCTTCGCAGTGGTTTCGATAAGTAGATTAGGTAAATATGAGAATTCACATCGCCACCGATCATGCCGGGCTAGAAACAAGTCACTACCTAATTAAGGAGCTAACTAACCTCGGTCACGAAGTATTTGATCACGGACCCCAGTCCTTTGATCCACTCGATGACTACCCAGGGTTTTGTATTAATGCCGCCCTTGCCGTGCAGCGCGATTTACAAGCGGAGGTTTCTGCTCTCGGAATTGTTCTTGGTGGATCTGGAAACGGCGAGCAAATGGCGGCCAACAAAGTAAAAGGTATTAGAGCGGCTTTGGTTTGGAATAAAGAAATCGCTGAATTAGCGCGGCAGCACAACGACGCAAACGTGATCGCTGTTGGAGCCAGACAACACAGCAAGGAAGAAGTGCTTGAGCTAATCAAGGTGTTCATCGCTGAGCCATTTAGCAGTGATGAAAGGCATGAGCGTCGAATCGGAAAAATTGGGCTCTACGAGCAAACCGGAGAGATCAGCTAGCTAATGAAGCTTGGCCTAAGAAGACTTAACATCTGGTTAGTTCCACCAATTGCTATCGCTGGATTGCAAGTTCTCATATTTTGGCTTGATTCAGCAGGTCAGCTACCTAATCCGATGGCCATTCATTGGGGCATAACAATGCAGCCCGATGGATTCGTTTCTGTTAGCGAGTTTGCACTAAGCGTGCTGATTTTTCAGTTAGTTCTCTGGCTCCCCTTGCTTCTGGCAGATGTCTGGCCAAAGTCAAAAACTCGAATTAGAAATCTAGTGGTTCTGGTGTTGGGAATTGTGTTTTGGCTAGTTACTACAATCCTTTGCGTTTCTTTGTTTGTCCAAATCGGAGCAGCTGACGGTGCCGCAGTTTACTTTCCATGGCCTTTGTTTGCAGTTATCCTGCTCTCGGTTCCCGTTCTTCTGGCATTTTTGTTGTCAATGCCAGAAGTAGTGGTCGGAAAGGATGTTCAGATTCGCTTGCGCGGATTGAACATTATGAGTTTTGGCCCCGAAGAGATTGTCAGCGCGTCAGTTGGCGTTGTATCAGCAAGGGAGTTTGGCGGGTGGGGTATCAGGCTGACCACTCGCAAAATTGGATTCGTTCCTTCTAAAGGGCCAGCCGTCAAGCTGAACCTCCAGGACGGCACAGAGGTATCAATAAGAAGCAAAGACCCAAAAGCTATCGTTACCTCAATAGAAGACCTAATTTCCTAGCAACATGCCAGAAGGCCATTCCGTTCATAGAACTGCAAACAAATTTGCTCAGCTATTTGTTGATTCGAAGCTCAAGATTTCCTCACCGCAAGGAAGATTTTCGGAGCAAGCGACACTTGTTTCTGGGAGAAAACTTGTTGAATCTAGCGCGATTGGTAAACAGCTATTTCTTGGGTTCGATAACAAGCTAACTATTCGGGTTCATCTGGGGATCTATGGCAAGTGGAACTTTTACAACGTTCCACTTAGTAAAGCTCCCGAAGTCTGGGGGCAGGTGCGAGCGCGATTTGGCTCAAACGCCGCCTCTGCGGATCTTCGGGGTCCAACGGTTTGTGAGGTTGTTGATGCCAGTGAGGTTTTGGCGGTTTCCAAGCGACTTGGCCCCGATCCATTGCGAGCGGATCCTTCTGGCAAAGAGGCTCTTCGTTTCGTATCGAAAGTGAGAGCCTCGGCTGCACCTATTGGTTCACTGCTGATGAACCAAGCAGTGATCAGCGGCATCGGAAACGTCTATCGAGCTGAGCTGTTGTTTAGAGCGGGACTTAGCCCGCATAAACCAGGAAATAAAGTTTCCGAGCAAGCGCTGTTGGCTATTTGGGATGATGCCGTAACGCTTATGAACATAGGCGTGAAGACCGGGTTGATGCTCACTCGAGAAGGATTTTTGAAGGGCAGAGTGCCTATTGAGGATCGCTACTACGTATATAAACGTGAGGGTTTGCCTTGTTGGCAGTGTGGAAAGAAAGTGAAACTTGAGCTTTTCTATGGCCGCAAGCTTTATTGGTGTAATACCTGCCAGAGGTAATTGGAGGGAGTGACGGGAATCGAACCCGCGCCATCAGTTTGGAAAACTGAGGCTCTACCATTGAGCTACACTCCCGAAAAAGCCGTTCGCTACCTCACTATTGTATGGGATAGACTGACCGAGGTTGTTTATGGAAATATTTCCAAAAACCACCGGGGTGTAGCGTAGTGGCTAGCGCGCCTGCTTTGGGAGCAGGATATCGCAGGTTCGAGTCCTGTCACCCCGACAAACAAAGAGCCGTATTTGTTTACCCCTTTATGGGGGCAAATTTCCAGGAGAACAACTTGAAAACTAGCGTTGAACGAATAAACCCAACCCGCGTCAAGCTCAACATCGAAGTCACCCCAGAAGAGTTCAAGCCCTCGCTTGATCACGCCTACGAGCACATCGCTCAGCAGGTCAACGTGCCTGGCTTCCGCAAGGGAAAAATCCCTGCAGCGCTCTTGGATCAAAGAGTTGGACGCCCAGCAATCATGGCTCACGCCATCAACGATGGACTAGATGGCATCTACAAAAAAGCTCTCGAGGAAAGCAAACTTCGCCCACTGGGCCAGCCAAAAGCTGACGTCAAGTCAAGCCCGGACGAGAACACATTTTTAGGAAACCTAGTTGTTGAAATTGAAGTAGAGGTTAGACCGGAGATTAAGCTTCCTGGCTACCGCGGTCTCAAGGTTGTTGTTGACAACATCAAAGTGGGCGGCAAGGAAATTGAAGACGAGCTAGATTCCCTGAGAGCTCGCTTTGGAACGCTAAACACTGTTGAGCGT
>Ga0208788_1000275_pt1 | contig 26455 bp, 25 predicted proteins | sample Wag4_2014_7_11_3_FD_187363 | JGI IMG/M metagenome (GOLD analysis project Ga0208788, IMG submission 187363) | Fresh water mixed with fracking chemicals microbial communities from Ohio, USA - Utica-2 Time Series FC 2014_7_11 (SPAdes) (version 2) ...
GAAAGAAAAGATTTTGCAGCATCAGACCAGATTCGCGATGGCCTTGCTGCACTTGGAATTACTATTGAAGACACAGCACAAGGGCCACGTTGGTCTATCTCACAGATAAGCGAGAAGTAAATGGCCGGCACTGCAAAACCTCGTGGCGCAGCTCGATCAAGTTCTAAAAAGGGACCAACTGGCGGAACTGGCGGAAAAAATAAACGTCGCTTAGAAGGTAAGGGTCCAACACCAAAGGCGGAAGATCGTCCGTACCACGCAGCGGCAAAGCGCAAGAAGGCTGCTGAAAAGAAAGCAGCACCACGTACTCGTACCGGTCGTAGCGAAAAGCCAAAGGGCGAAATTGTTTCTGGTCGTAACGCAGTTCTAGAAGCGCTACGTGCAAGTGTTCCGGCAACCGAGTTAATCGTTGCGCGAAGTATCGATGTCGATGATCGCGTCGCTGAATCACTGCAACTTGCGCTGCATCACCAACTTCCGATTCGCGAAGTACACCGTGCAGAACTTGAAGGCATCAACGCCAATAGCCAAGGAATTATCTTGGCGATTAAGCCTTATCAATACTCTTCATTCCAAGAAATTACCGAACGCGCAAACCATCCGATCTTGATTGTGGCACTCGATGGCGTGACCGATCCTCGTAACCTCGGTGCCATTGTGAGAAGTGCCGCAGCATTTGGCGCAGCAGGTGTTGTTATGACCGAACGTCGCGCAGCGGCAATGACCGCATCCGCTTGGAAATCTTCAGCTGGTGCTGCAGCTCGTCTGCCAGTTGCGCAGGTAACCAATATGGCTCGCACGATTGATGATGCCAAGAAGCTCGGCTGCTTTGTTATCGGTCTAGATGGCGAAGCTGATGAGACTTTAAGCGGCATGAAGGTTGCAAAAGAGAATGTAATGATCGTTGTTGGCAGCGAAGGTAAGGGACTTTCACGCCTGGTGCGCGAAAAATGCGACCTAGTTGTTTCGATTCCGATGCGCGCTACAACGGAATCACTGAATGCCAGCGTTGCAACCTCAATCGCGCTCTTCTGGGTAGACGAGCAACGTCGCAAGTAAAGGTCAGGGATAGATGAAGTACACACGATTAATTGTCTGCGGAGATTCATACTCCGAAGGCATGTCCGATGAAATCGTCAACGGGCAATATCGCGGTTGGGCAGATCGCGTAGCTGATGTGATGACCCAAGACGTTGAAGGATTTACATATGTAAATTTGGCTGTGCGTGGCAAGTTACTGAATCAAGTAATTGAAGACCAACTTCCACATGCAATCTCGCTGGTAACTGGTCCAGAAACACTGCTCTCCTTCCATGCTGGTGCAAATGATGCGCTTCGCCCGAGTTACAAACCAGAAGTTGCTATCGGTCTGTATGAAGCAGCGGTACGTCGCGCTGCAGCAACTGGTGCAACAGTTATGTTATTTACAGTTCTAGAGCGCACCGGAAACACCGGTCGTGGCTCTGAAGTCTGGGCGGCGCGCTTTAGCGAATTCAATAAGAGCGTTCGCAAAGTAGGAGCAGAAGTAGGTGCGATCGTTATAGATGCAAATGGAGAGTCATTCTTTAGCGATAGCCGTTTCTTGGCATTTGATCGTTTGCATTTAAATGCCGAGGGCCATCACCGAGTTGCTCAGGCTTTACTAGAAAAGTTGGGTTACCAATTCGATCCCGCTTGGCGAATCCCACTTCCACCCGCTCAGCCAACTCCCTGGTTAAAGAAGCGCGCGATATCTACTATTTGGTTCTTCACCTTTGCACTTCCTTGGATTTGGCGCAGAGTTCGCGGAAAATCATCTGGAGATGGGCGCACCGCTAAGTACCCAACCCCCACAAGCTGGCCCGTTTAGCCGCTGTCCACCTACCGATTACTCAATATTCACTTAAGCAAGAGAGACTTAGCCCATGCCTGAAGCTGCTCATTTAATTGATCGAGAGCTAAGTTGGCTCTCCTTTAACGAGCGCGTGCTCGAAATGGCTGAAGATAGTTCAATTCCAATTCTTGAACGAGTCCGCTTTTTAACTATCTTTGCATCTAATTTAGATGAGTTCTATATGGTTCGAGTTGCTTCAGTTCTTGGCAAACTTGAATCTAATCCGCACCTGGTTAACTCTGCCGGTTACACCGCGGCCGAATTAATTGCTGCTATCTCGGAACGGGTAAAAGAGTTAACGCTGCGCCATGCAAACCTCTTTAAGAAAACGATAACTCCTGAACTTAAGACCCACGATATCGAGATTATTCGCTGGGATGATCTATCTGATGACGAACGAAACCACGTCTCACGTATTTTTAGCGATCGCATCTTTCCGGTACTTACGCCGCTAGCCGTAGATCCATCTCACCCATTTCCATATATCTCAGGTTTATCTCTAAACCTGGCAGTTATCGTCAAGAACCCGAAGAGCTCTGAAGAGTACTTTGCGCGCGTTAAGGTTCCACCGATTCTTTCGCGCTTAGTTTCAGTAAGCCCGGCAGCAAACAGCAAGCGCTTTTTACTCCTAGAAGATCTGATTTCAATTCACCTACAAGAACTCTTCCCAGGAATGTTGATTCAAGATCACTACACATTTCGTATTACGAGAAATCAAGATATTGAACTTGAAGATGAAGATACTGAAGATTTACTTGATTCATTGGAGCAAGAACTTGCCCGCCGCCGTTTTGGTCCGCCGGTTCGACTAGAAATTGAAGAAGGTATTGATAAGCACCTGCTAGATAAACTCTGCCAGGAGTTAGATATAAACCCTGCAAACGTTCTTTCACTTCCCGCGCCTCTGGATTTAACCGATTTAACAAAGATCGCAGATTTAGATCTACCAAAGTTGAAGTACCCAGCATTTAGATCAAGAACCGCCGCAGCCCTTAGTGAAGTAGATTCCGAAGAGCCAGATCTTTTCTTTGCCGCGATTCGCCAAGGTGAAATATTGCTCCACCACCCCTATGAATCCTTTACTTCTTCAGTAGTCCAGTTCTTGCAGCATGCAGCACAAGATCCGAACGTGCTTGCGATTAAGCAGACGCTCTACAGAACATCTGGTGATTCCCCAATCATTGAAGCGCTGATTGAAGCTGCCGAGGTGGGTAAGCAAGTTCTAGCAGTTATTGAAATTCGTGCTCGCTTTGACGAGCAGGCCAATGTGCGCTGGGCGCGAAAGTTAGAAGCAGCTGGTGTGCACGTGGTTTATGGATTGATGGGTCTTAAAACTCATGCCAAACTCTCACTCGTCGTGCGTGATGAATCCCAAGGCCTACGTCTCTACTGCCATATTGGTACTGGAAATTACAATCCAAAGACTGCGCGCTTTTATGAAGATCTAGGAATTCTTAGCGCAGATACTGTTTTAACGGAAGATCTAACAAAACTCTTCAACCAATTATCAGGTTTTGCACCACACTCAACTTACTCAAGGCTATTAGTTGCTCCACGTACCCTTCGTACCGGCTTGTTAGAAAAAATCGAAAATGAAATCGCAAATGCGAAGGCTGGCAAGCCAGCCGGCATTCAGATGAAGTTAAATTCGCTGCTTGATGAAGAATTCGTGGAAGCGCTATATGAGGCATCTTCTGCTGGTGTGAAAATCGATTTAATCATCCGCGGTATATGTGCGATCCGCCCTGGCATTAAAGGTCTATCTGAAAACATTCGAGTCCGATCAATTTTGGGAAGATTCCTTGAGCATTCTCGTATTTATCATTTTGTTAACGGTGGAGATAATGAATACTGGATCGGTAGTTCAGATTTAATGCACCGAAACCTTGATCGCCGAGTAGAAAGCCTGGTGCGCATTGAGCGTCCAGCTCATAAGATCACATTGCAAGAGTTAATCGATCTTTCCATCAGTGACGAAACAGCAAGCTGGCACCAGGACGCTGATTCCTGGAAGCGGGTAACGATAGATAAATCAGGCGAGCCTTTGCAAGATTTGCAGGGTATTTATGTAAAGCGTTATCGAAACGCTAGGCCATGAGTAAAGAAGATGGCGCACCGCTAATCCAAGCCGCAGGCGCTGTTTTATGGCGCAAAAGCTCTGAATCCGATATCGAGATTGCCGTTATTCACCGTCCTCGTTATGACGATTGGTCAATTCCTAAAGGCAAAGTTGAAAATAACGAATCACATATCGCAACTGCATACCGCGAAGTTTTAGAAGAGACTGGTTATACATCTACTTTCGGTCCTGAAATTGGCGTAGTTGTTTACAATCTAGAAGGTGCGCCTAAAGAAGTTCGGTACTGGGCGGCGCAAGCAAGTGCTATTCAAGAAGGATCTCCTAATCCAGAAGAAGTCGATCAATTAGAGTGGCTTTCACCAAAGCTAGCCAAAGAGCGTCTGACAAATAAAGATGATCGAAAGATTGTTGATTATTTCTTGGAGTTTGGAACAGGTACGTTCCCACTCATTTTGTTGCGTCACGCCAAAGCGTTAAAGCGCACCGAGTGGAGCGGCGATGATGGAGATCGTCCCCTTGAACATAAGGGACAGTTACAGGCAAAGCGATTGCTTCCGATCTATCTTTCTTATGGTGCAAAGGAAGTTCATACTTCAGATGCGCTGCGCTGTACCGAGACTGTTGAACCAATGACTCGCGCCCTGGAGATAACTCCAATTTTCTCCGCTGATTTGTCTGAATATGGGTATGAAAAGGATAAAGAAGTCTCATTGGATTACATTCAAGATTTAATGGATCGCGGTATTCCAGCGATAGTTTGTAGCCATAATCCGATAATTCCTAAGTTAGTTAAGAAATTAGTTGGCAAAAAGTACTTTAAATCAATGGATCGCGAATTGGAGCCAGCTCAAGCAATTATCTTGCATTGCCGTGCTGGAGAAGTTATTGCCTGTGATTGGATAGACGAGCCCATTGTTTAAATGATTCTAAAACAAGGTCTAAAAAAGTTAGCGTTCCATCCAGTCTAGCCAGCGTAAAACAATGCCTTCGCGCAGAGCCCAAGGGCAGATCTCAAGTTCATTGATATGCAAACGTTCCATGGTTGTTCGGGCAACAATTGCACCAGCGACAATCTGCCGTGCGCGGCTCTGAGAAACACCGGGCAGCTCAGCACGTTCCTTATTGGACATCGCCTGTAGCTTAGGAATCATTTTTGTGAGCGAGTTAATCTTTAAATATTTTGGATTGTCATCAAACCAATGTTCGCCAAGACGAGCCAATGTTCTAAAGGTTTTACTGGTTGCAACGAAATGATCTGCGATATGTTCCATAATATCTTCGGGTACCGAACTCTTCACTGCCTCAATTACATAATTTTCCAAAGACTTTATCTCTTTAGAAGTGTGTGGATCCGAAGACAGATATTCACGTGTCAGGCGTGATGCACCAAGTGGCAACGAAACAGTTGCTTCGGCGCTCTCGTCATCACCTACAGCAATTTCAAGCGATCCACCGCCAATATCTAAAACTAAAAGTCTCCCGCTCGACCAACCGAGCCAGCGGCGCACTGCTAAAAATGTCATTCGAGCTTCATCATCTCCGGAGAGCACTTGTAGATCTATATCGAACTTCTTATTGATCTGAAGCAATATTTCTTTTCCATTTTTAGCATCACGGATAGCAGATGTCGCAAATGCCAAGATTTCTTCAGTCTTAAACTCTTTAGCGTGTGAAATTGCATCGGCTATCGCAGTTTCAAGCAACTCAACGCCTTCGGGAGTTATCTCCCCAGAAATGTTTAAATACTCGTGAAGGCGTAGTTCAACTTTTTGATTAGTTGCTGGGCTTGGGCGTGCTCCTGGATGGGCATCAACTACTTGGAGGTGGACGGTATTAGAACCCACATCTAGAACGCCCAATCGCATGCGGCCAAACCTACCTGTCTAGCGCCCTAATCTCGTTGATTTTTACATTGCGCCAATAACTGCCATAATTACGCCCGTTGCCTTAATCGGTAGCAAGCCTCTCTAGCTCAGTGGTAGAGCAGCGCACTTGTAATGCGCAGGTCGTCAGTTCAATCCTGACGGGGGGCTCTGGAAAGTTTTGACCCGATAGAAGAAGGGGTAACGATGAAAGATTATTCGTTTCCTCACGAACAATTTGATGATCTGCTCGCCGCGAATGCTGAATACACAAAGTCGTTTCAATACTCCGAATTAACCGGTTCAGCGGCAAAAGGTTTAGCGATCGTAACCTGCATGGATTCTCGTATTAATCCATTGTCCGTTGTGGGTATGCGCTCTGGCGATGCCAAGATCCTACGCAACGCCGGGGCTCGAGTTACAGAGGACGTTATCCGCACCTTGGTTCTGGCTACATATCTTTTAAATGTAAAGCGCATCCTGGTTATGCCACATACTGATTGCGCGATGGCGCGTGGCGATGAAGCAGATATCCATGCGCTGATTGACGAGAAATTCGGCGTCGATACGCGCTCACTTGAATTTCGTACTACGCGTGATCAAAAGGCGGCGCTAGCGGTCGATGTAAACCGTATTCGCGCTTATCCACTTTTGCGTGATGGCGTCACCGTTGCCGGAGCAATTTATGATGTTAAGACCGGAACTATTGTTCCGGTTGATTGCTAACTCGCCGAATCGGCATCTTCGTAACGGGATAAGTTAAATCCGTTAAAAACTGATGCACAATCGTGCTAAATAAATCCGGCTTTTCTTTCGGTGCAATATGAGAAGTTCCTGGAATTATTGCTAGCTGCCCTAATTCAATTGCGCGATACATCTCAAGGGTATGTTCATGCGAAATAACATCATCATCACCAGCAACTACCAACGTCGGACACTGAATCTTTGCTAAATCACTTAGCGGGATATTTGGTTCTGTCTCCCAGATACGCAGCATCTTCTTTATCTTCTCAGTCAGCGTATGAGGAGCATCTGGCGATGTTGCAGCGTATTCAGCCTTGTCTTCATCACTTGGCTCAGTAAATGGAAGTTCAATCACAGTGCCTGAATGGTTGTAATTAGCACCGATTAAAATCAGCGATTTAACTAGATCTGGGCGAGTGATCGCAATAGACATTGCAATGATTCCGCCATCTGACCAACCGATTAAATGCGCAGGTTCTTTAACAACATCTTCTAGATAGGCAATTGCTTCACCGATTTGAAAACCAAAATGAAAAGAACCCTCTTGATCGCCGGTGTAGCCATGGCCAGTGCGATCGTAGGCAAATAAATGAAAATCAGGTTCTAGATCAGGCGTTAAGACATAATCCCAGTGCGAAGTTTGGCTTAAGCCACCGTGCAGAAGTAGAACTGCTTCACCGTTGTTCTCCCATTCGTATGAATAGGTTTGGTGTCCACGTAAATCAATGTAGTCAGGCATGGTTGCTGCTTTGGCTACAGGCTATCCATGATGTGGCGATTGCCGCGGTCGAATGTTAAATAGTTCCAGGTCCAATCGGCGATAGTGCCGATCTTGTTGCGCCCGCCAAGTAAGTAGAACAAATGCAGCCACAACCAGGCATACCAAGCTGGGATTCCAGTAATCTGAATTCCCTTAAATTGCACAACCGCCTTATGGCGACCAATTGTTGCCATGGAACCTTTATCCAGGTATTTAAAATCTTGTAGCGCTTGACCGCGCGCGGCACGCATAATTTGTTTTGCAACCCAACGCCCTTGTTGCATCGCAACTGGTGCAACCATCGGTAAGAAACCACCATCTGCGCCCTTAGCGCTAGAGATATCACCGATCGCCCAAATATGTGGATAGTGATTTACCTGCAAATTCTGTGCAACGCTGATGCGCGTTCCTTCAAGTGGCAAGTTAAGCAGCCCACCAGTTGGTTCACCTTTAACGCCGGCTGCCCAAATAGTTACTTCTGATGGAATTACAGATCCATCCTTAACAAGAATCTGACGTGGCTTTACTTGTTGCACAGCGGTATTGAGCAAGACCTTGACGCCAAGTTTCTCTAAATCTTTCTTAGCTCGCGCAGATAACTTCTCGCTAAACATCGGCAAAATTCTCGGTCCAGCTTCAATTAAGTAGATATCGATATGTTCTGCGGCATTTGCTTCATCATTTTTAAGTGGACCACGTTTTAGTTCAGCAAGTGCGCCAGCCATTTCAACGCCAGTTGGACCTCCACCGACAACGCTAAGTGAAAGTCGGGTCTGATCTTCAAAGCGACAGAGATCTTCAAAGCGGCGCATTACTTCAGCGCGAATACCAATTGCTTCATGCACACTCTTCATACCAAGTGCATGCTCATTTACACCTGCGACTCCGAAATCTGCAGTTGCAGATCCAAGTGCAACTATTAAATGATCGAACTCAAGAACTTCAGAAGAATCTAGTTTTACAGATTTGTTTTTATGATCAACCGAGATTGGGGAACCCATACGGAATTTCACGCCGCTCTTGCGCAGTGCGCCTCGGACTGGATGCGCCACATGGTCTGCAGCAAGGCCAGCAGTTGCTACCTGGTAGAGCAAAGGCAGAAATGTTTGAAAGTTGTGGCGATCAACAACGGTTACATCGGCGTCTTTCGATAGCGCCTTGGCTGCGGTTAGCCCGCCAAAGCCTGCGCCTAGAATTACGACGCGAGGTCGATTAGAAGAAGCCATGTGCAGAGTCTAGGCTCTTCACCATGAACTCGCAGAACTCAGGGCGTTTGATACTTGTAACTGGCGCATCGGGCTATGTCGGCGGCCGTTTGGTACGCGACCTCGTAAGCGATAAATGCGATGTACGAATTTTGGTACGCGATGCGCAGAAAGTTGCCGATCAACCGTGGGCTAAAGATGTCAATATCGTTGAAGGCAACGCCACTGTAATTTCAGATTTAGATCGCGCTCTCATAGGCGTGCATACCGCTTTCTATCTTTTGCACTCTATTAATTTAGGTAAAAACTTCGACGATATTGAATCTGAGATGGCGCGTAATTTTGCAGTTGCTGCAGAAAAGCAAGGCGTTAAGCAGATCGTTTACTTAGGTGGAATTGCTAACGATAAGAACCGTAGCCAGCATTTAGCATCTCGCATGAATACAGGTGCGCAGTTAGCATCAACATCTGTTCCTGTTTTAGAACTTCGCGCTGGAATCATTATCGGTTCGGGATCAGCTTCCTTTGAGATGTTGCGCCACCTAACTCACCGCCTGCCGATTATGACTACGCCAAAATGGGTCTCGAATTTAACGCAACCAATTTCCATCCGCGATGCGCTGTATTACTTGCGCAAAGCTGCCTCACTTGAAAAGCCGGTGGGCAAGGTTTGTGACATCGGCGGCAAAGAAGTTCTTTCTTACGCTGACATGATGCAAAAATTTGCCAAGTTATCTGGCCTGCGTAAACGTTGGATAGTTTCGGTTCCAGTTCTTACCCCAAAACTTTCTTCACTATGGATCGGTTTTGTAACGCCAGTGCCAACATCGCTTGCACGCCCACTTGTTGAATCTTTGATTAGCGAAGTAGTTGCAGATCCAGCAAAGAGCATTGACGCGATTATTCCGCCGCCACCAGAAGGTTTTATCGATGTAGAAGGTGCGATTACCTTGGCGCTTTCTCGCATCGCAGATCGCGATGTAATTACTCGTTGGTCTGATGCCGCATTTCCAACTGCGCCGTGGCAGAAAGCGCAAGGCGATCCCGAATGGGCTGGTGAAATGGTTCTGCGCGATCGTCGCGAATCAAATACAGAAGCAAGCGCGGCATCTGTGTGGCAAGCAATTGAAAGTATCGGCGGCGAAAATGGTTATTACGGCGCGGATTTTCTCTGGTTCTTACGCGGTTTGTTAGATCGCATCTTCGGTGGAGTCGGACTTCGTCGCGGTCGTCGTGATCCGCTAACTCTGCGCGTTGGTGACAGTTTAGATTTCTGGCGCGTTGAAGAGTTAGAACGCGGTAAGCGTTTAAAACTTTACGCCGAGATGGTTCTGCCTGGAAAAGCCTGGCTCGAATTTAGCGTTATCGATAACGGAACCGATCGCACTGTTGTGCAAGAAGCTAGCTTCTCGCCACGTGGTTTAGGCGGTCAGTTGTATTGGTACTTTGTACTTCCCTTCCACATCTTTGTTTTCCCAACGATGATGCGAAATCTGATTCGAAAGGCCAATCGCACCGACCATGCCAATTCACGCCTTTAATTCAGAGGTCGAATCCCTTGCCAACGAGATCCTGGCATACAGCCTGCTGCGTTTAAAAGATGATCCACCGCTAGATGGACCGCGCACCGCTGAAGATTTATTTCTAGAAGTTGGCAACACCATCACCGCAAAAGGTTTAGGCGGACATGAAGCACTTGAAGTGTTTACCAATGTTTTAGCAAAGGCCTGTATCTCAACAGATCATCCGCGCAACTTAGCCTTTATTCCATCTGCGCCAACTGAATATTCAAATCTCTTCGACTTAGTTGTTGGTGCAAGTTCACTCTACGGTGGATCTTGGCAAGAAGGCGCTGGTGCAGTCTTTGCCGAAAACCAAGCGCTGCGTTGGATCGCAGATTTAGCTGGGCTTCCTCAATCTGCTGGTGGAGTTTTTGTACAAGGCGGAACAATTGGAAATCTCTCTGCCCTTGTCGTAGCGCGCGCTGCAGCACGAAAGAAATATCCAGAGACTTCACGTTGGGCAATTGCTTGCAGTGCAGAGGCGCATTCCTCAATTGCAAGCGCTGCCCAAATCATGGATGTAGAACTTCTAAAGATTGAGCCGGGTGATGATCGCAAGATGCACGGTGATGCACTTGGTGCGGCAATTGATCATTTGCATTCCACAACGCAAACCCGCGTCTTTGCTGTTGTCGCAACCGGCGGCACCACAAACCTCGGAATCATTGATGATCTAGCAACGATCGCTGAAACAACCCATGCTCGCGATATCTGGTTCCACGTCGATGGCGCTTACGGCCTTGCAGCGCTTTGTGCACCGTCTGTGCGCGCCAAATTTAACGGTGTCGAAAAAGCCGATTCTTTAATCGTCGATCCACATAAGTGGCTCTTTGCGCCATTCGATGCCTGCGCACTTATCTATCGCAACCCAGAGCTTGCAAAAGAAGTTCACACCCAACACGCTTCATATTTAGAAACTCTTCATGATGACACTTGGTCTCCAGCCGATTATGCAATTCACCTAACCCGTCGCGTCCGCGGATTACCTTTCTGGTTCTCACTTGCAGCGCACGGCACTGATGCTTACACCGTTGCAATGGAAGAAACTCTTACCGTGGCACGAGATGCCGCCGAACTTGTTCGCCAACATCCCAATTTAGATTTAATTCACGAACCCGAACTTTCCATTGTTGCCTTTACACGCAAAGGTTGGGCAGCAAGTGATTATCAAAAGTGGAGCGATAAATTATTAGATGATCAGATCGGCTTTATTCCACCATCATCAGATAAGGGCCAATCGATCTTGCGCTTTGCGATCGTTAACCCTTGGACGAAGATCACAGATATATCTATGATCTTGGATACTCTTTGAAATTTAGTAAGGTGTAAATCCCACAATTTCTGCTACTGCTGGTTTAAGATTTCAGATATGTCAGCGCTAGAAAGTAACGATGTGCAGGGGTCTTCACTTTCGGACCTCGAAGTTCGCATCCTTGATTTCGAGAACAATTGGTGGCGCTTTGCCGGTGCAAAAGAATCTGCAATTAAAGAGCTATTCGACCTCACCGCCCCTCGTTACTACCAACTACTCAACGACCTGATTGACCGGGACGATGCCCTTGCCGCCTCTCCAATGCTCGTTAAGCGCCTGCGCCGCCTCCGTGAGGCCCGCATGACTGCGCGCTCAGCGCGGTAACTGCACCCGCTCCTCCCGATAACAGCCAATCCCACGCCCTCGTTTTGCGACAGGGAATAAGACCGTCTAGATTTGGCGTTAGCACTCTCGGGGTGTGAGTGATAAAACGCCCCCAAATGGCAGAAACTAAATGAGTTACAAACAAGGAGTAATTACATGGCAAAGATGATTGCCTTTAATGAAGAAGCCCGTCGCGGACTAGAACGCGGAATGAACGTTCTCGCTGATGCAGTCAAGGTAACCCTTGGACCTCGCGGACGTAACGTTGTTCTAGAGAAGAAGTGGGGCGCCCCAACAATCACCAACGATGGCGTTTCAATCGCAAAAGATATTGAACTCGATGATCCATGGGAAAAGATCGGCGCAGAACTCGTTAAGGAAGTTGCTAAGAAGACAGATGATGTCGCAGGCGACGGAACAACGACTGCAACTGTTCTAGCTCAAGCACTTGTGCGCGAAGGTCTGCGCAACGTTGCTGCCGGTTCAAACCCAATGGCGCTAAAGCGCGGCATCGAAAAGGCTGTTGCAGCGATCGTTGCAGAGCTTGCCTCAATGGCCAAGAGCGTTGATTCAAAAGAACAGATCGCAGCTACTGCATCTATCTCAGCAGCCGATGCAACTATCGGTGACATGATTGCTGAAGCGATGGATAAGGTCGGCAAAGAAGGCGTTATCACCGTTGAAGAGTCAAATACTTTCGGCCTCGAACTCGAGCTCACTGAAGGTATGCGCTTTGATAAGGGTTACATCTCTCCATATTTCGTAACTGACCAAGATCGCATGGAAGCGGTTCTTGAAGATGCTTACGTATTGATCGTTAACTCAAAGATTTCAAATATCAAGGATCTCGTACCGGTTCTTGAAAAGGTCATGCAATCAGGTAAGCCACTTGCAATTATCGCTGAAGATGTTGAAGGCGAAGCACTTGCTACTTTGGTTGTAAACAAGATTCGCGGAATCTTCCGTGCTGCAGCAGTTAAGGCACCTGGCTTTGGAGATCGTCGCAAGGCGATGTTGCAAGATATTGCAATCCTTACAGGGGCCACAGTTATCTCTGAAGAAGTTGGCTTGAAGCTTGAAACAGCTGGCCTAGAACTTCTTGGTCGCGCTCGCAAAGTTGTTATCAGCAAGGAAGAGACAACCATTGTTGAAGGCGGCGGAGATGACGCACAGATCAAGGGCCGCGTTGCTCAGATCCGTTCCGAAATCGAGAAGTCTGATTCAGATTACGACCGCGAGAAGTTGCAAGAACGTCTTGCCAAGCTCGCAGGTGGCGTTGCTGTAATCAAGGCAGGCGCTGCAACTGAGGTAGAACTCAAAGAGCGCAAGCACCGCATCGAAGATGCAGTACGTAACGCAAAGGCTGCAGTTGAAGAAGGCATTGTCGCCGGTGGTGGCGTTGCACTTCTACAGGCTGCAACACAAGCATTTAAGAAGTTAAAGCTGGAAGGCGAAGAAGCTGTTGGCGCAAAGATCGTAGAACTTTCGATCGAAGCACCACTTAAGCAGATCGCAATCAACGCCGGTCTTGAAGGCGGAGTCGTTGTAGAGAAGGTACGTCACCTCGAAGTAGGTTTCGGACTTAACGCTGCAACTGGCGAATACGTCGACATGATCAAATCTGGAATCATTGATCCTGCAAAGGTAACTCGCTCTGCGTTGCAGAACGCGGCATCAATCGCTGCGCTCTTCATCACCACAGAAGCGGTAATCACCGATAAGCCAGAGAACAAGCCAGCTGCCCCAATGGGTGGCGACGGCGGCGGAATGGATTTCTAAGCTAAATGACAAAAGGGTTCGACGCTCAAGAGTTAGCAAGAAGTGCTGCACTTGGCGATGCCGAAAAGCCATCGCAAGTCGGTAACTTCATCTCTGTCGAATTCGATGACGAAGATCGCGTTGCAAGTTATTTATTCGACGCAGATATTCAGGGTTATAAAGGTTGGCGCTGGTGCGTCACTGTTGCAAAGGTAGATGCATCAGCGCAACCAACCGTTTGTGATGTTGTTGTTCTTCCTGGCCCAGATTCACTTCTGGCACCAGAATGGATTGAATATAAAGATCGCATCTTGCCGGAAGATATTCAGCCGGGTGTAATTGTGCCAAGCGTTCTAGATGACACTCGTTTAGTACCTGGTGCAAATGCGCTTATTCAAGATGAAGATTTAGATGCAGCGCAGATTTACGAACTTGGTTTAGCTCGTCCACGTGTTCTTTCAATTGAAGGTCGCGATCAAGCAAGTAAGCGTTGGTACACAGGCGATCGCGGACCAAATACGCCGTTGGCGCAGAACGCACCAAAGCCTTGCCAATCATGCGGATTCTTTATTCCTATCGCAGGTTCGCTACGCGCTTCATTTGGCGTATGTGCAAATGCGATCGCACCAGATGATGCCCGCGTAGTTTCAGTCGATCACGGCTGCGGCGCGCACTCTGAAGCCACCCTCCCTAATTAATAGGGGTTCCCGCCCCTCTTTGCTTGCGATAAACTTGGACCCTGCCCGCGCCCCTGCGGCTACACGAGTACTGCAAATTCTTTAAAGGAGAACGCCATGCCTACAGGTCGCGTTAAATGGTTTAGCCTCGAAAAGGGTTTCGGATTTATCTCAAATGATGAAGGCGAAGATGTTTATCTTGCTGCATCATCTCTTCCAGAAGGCGTTCCTTCGGTAAAGCCTGGAACAAAGGTTGAGTTCAGCATCATCGATAGCCGTAAAGGTCCACAAGCGATGTCAATTCATATCGTTGAAGCACCGGTTTCACTCGCGGAAAATTCACGAGTTAATAACGATGATCTTGCTGCGATGATTGAAGACACAATTAAGATTTTGGATAAAGTCGGAAATGGTTTGCGCCATGGACGTCATCCATCTGGCACCGATGCAGAGCGCCTTGGTCGCGTTTTGCGCGGTATTGCTAGCCAGCTCGAAGCTTAAATTAAATTCCGCTGCGCGCTGCGCGGCGCTTTGAGTAACGAATACCCCACGCACCAAGTACTGCACCTGCAACGCAGGTCCAAACCATTTTGCTATCGGCGCTTGTGATTACAAAATATAACCCTGCGATAACCCACGCAACGGTGCCTAAAGTGATTAGAGTTACGACAGACTTTATCTCTGATTTATTCTCTGAATTATCATTTGAACTCACGAAGGAAGCATACAAGCGATGGCGGTAAAAGCAGACGGTAACTGGCGTTCTTTTCGCCACCGTAATTACCGCATTCTCTTTCCCGCGAATGCTGCTTCCAATATCGGTACCTGGGCACAACGTATTGCTCAAGATTGGTTGATCCTGCAGCTAACTGGAAATAGCGGAACGTATCTTGGCTTAGTTACTGCGGTGCAATTTGCTCCAGTTCTCTTCTTCTCACTACATGGCGGAGTACTCGCAGATCGAGTAAATAAACGCAAACTTTTAATCGCAACAAACTTTATCGGCGCACTTTCCTCCCTTGGTTTAGGAATTCTTGTTTTGCTCGGCCAAGTACAGATCTGGCATGTCTTTTTCTTCGCACTCACCCTCGGTATTTCATCAGCTCTTGATGCGCCAATTCGCCAATCTTTTACCTCAGAGATTGTTGGCCATTCAGATATTGCGAACGCGGTCAGCTTAAACTCAGCCAATTTTAACGCCGGGCGCCTAGTTGGCCCTGCGCTATCTGGCTTTCTCATTGCGCGCTTTGATACCGGACCATCATTTCTTATCAACTCAATTACCTATGTTTTTGTCATCTTTGCCTTGATGCAGATGCGCGAATCAGAGTTCTTTATCTCAGAGAAGAAAGAGACGCTCGGGACTATCCGCGAAGGAGTTAATTACGCACTCGCACGCCCCGATCTATATGTCGTAATGCTGGTGGTCTTCTTCGTTGCCACCTTTGGTTTAAATAATCAGATCTTTAATGCGCTTATGGCAACTGAAGCATTCGGTAAAGGTCCAGCATCTTTCGGTTTGCTCGGCACATATCTCGCAATTGGTTCGTTATCAGGTGCGTTGTTTTCGGCGCGACTGGAAAAATATCGCAGAGCCACCTTTGTTATTAAGTTAGGAATAGTTTTCTCTACTGGGGTAATCATTCTCTCTATGGCGCCAACCTTTACTTGGTATGCCATCTGGTTACCGTTTGTGGGCTTCTGCGCGCTTACCTTGTTGATCACTGCAAATTCGTTGATTCAAGTTAACTCTGATCCGGCAATTCGTGGTCGAGTCAGTGGAATTTACTTACTTATCTTTATGGGTGGAACACCATTTGGTTCACCGATTATTGGATGGCTCGCTGAGGTTATTGGTATTCGTCAAACTATCGCCTTATGTGGCGCAATCGCGCTAACCGCTTGTTTGACAATTTGGGTGCTCTTTAGAAATAGAGTTAAAGTGCCGAAAGATATTTCGGTTGAAGGCGTACTACCTACCACCTATGACGATCAGCGCTAATAAACTTATTAAAGTTAAAATCGTGATTAACCTACGAGTGCGGTAGTTCATTTAAATCTTATTCACGCCAAGATGTTTTGATGGAGAAAGTGCAACCATAAGAAAACCAAGTGCGATCAGCACCGGAACCATGATGTAGGCGCGGGAAATTCCGAAGTTATCGCCCAAGATTCCGAGTAATAGCGGTGAGCAAGCGATTGCGATACCTGCCGCAATCGAGCTCTTACCTATAGCCAAATCAGGACGTCCTTCGCTAAAGGCGACCATACGTAAGGTAAATAGTGGGAATTGAACTGATATTCCAAGTCCAACAAAGAATAGAGTTATCAGGCAGAGCACCAGAATGTGTGAAGACCAGAAAAATCCAAAGGCTACAAATTGCAGTCCAAGTGCGATTTTCAATTGTTCGTCCGCATGGAAACGCTTTAGAACGCGACCGGCATACCAGCGCCCTGTTCCAACGCCGGTACCAAAGGCGATTACCGCAAGAGTTGAAATAGCTGCGCTGGCATCGGTGCGATCGCTGATCAGAGAAGCCGACCAGAAAGATGTTGCAAACTCTGCACTGATCGAGATAAAGAATCCGGTAAATGAGAACCAGAATCCGCGCGATAACTTTCCGCGTTGTGGACCATCTTCATCAGGGGTATGAGAATCTGGTTCGTACTTACGTCCCTTAATAAAGAGCGCCAAGATAAATGGAATAGTGATCAACATTCCCACGCGCCATTGATCGCGGACGATATTTGCAGTTGAGCCGATTACAAAGTTTCCGGTTACAAATCCTGCGATAGCAACAGCGTTGATCTGTGCAACAGCAGTGTGTGAACGTTCGGCGAAGGCATGAGATCCAGCGGTATTTACGTTATTGATTACGACTGAGATTCCCCAACCGGCAATTAAAGTGGCAATCAGAGTCAACTGCACTGGGGGAGCAAAGACGAAAAACACGATACCGATTGAAAATACTGTTAAGCCGATCCAAGTTGTATTTGAACGACCAAAGCGGTGGACCAACTTTGAATTCATTCCGCCCGCGATTATTGCGGCAACGCCCATTGCAGTTCCGTGAAGTCCGGCAACACCGAGTGATGTGCCCTGATCTTCGCGAAGTAGCGCTTGAGATGGACCGAAACCACCAGTAAAGAAGTTGACTGTCGCTACTTGAAGTGCGAGCAGCCAGAACTGCCCGTTACGCTGAAATGTCTTTGGCATCTGGGCTTTAGAGCGCTGCTACAACGAAATCGATTGAGGCAGTTAGCGCATCAATATCACTTGGATCAACGGCCGGGAACATACCAATACGAAGTTGGTTCTTACCTAGCTTGCGATATGGCTCGGTATCAACGATTCCGTTAGCGCGCAGGGCCGCGGCAACTGCAGTGGCATCGATTGATTCGTCGAAGTTAATCGTTCCGACAACCTTGGAACGCATTGCTGGATCAGTCACGAATGGCGTTGTATAAGAAGTCTTTTCTGCCCATGAGTACAACTTCGCTGCAGATTCAGCGCTGCGGCCAGCTGCGAATTTAAGACCACCATTGTTGTTCATCCACTCGATCTGATCGGCGAGCAACATAAAGGTAACTAGCGCTGGTGTGTTGTAGGTCTGATCTAGACGTGAGTTCTCAATCGCGATTCCGAGATCGAAGAAGGCTGGTACCCAACGACCACTTGCCTTAATTTTCTCAGCGCGCGCAATTGCGGCAGGGCTCATTAGCGCAAGCCAAAGTCCACCATCAGATGCGAAAGATTTCTGTGGTGCAAAGTAATAAGTATCAAATTCTTTTGCATCAACTTCGAGTCCACCAGCAGCGCTTGTTGCATCAACAAGAACCAGCGCACCATCTGTTCCGGCAGGGCGCTTGATTGGCATCGCAACGCCAGTTGAAGTTTCGTTGTGAGTAAGTGCGTAAACATCTACACCCGATTCAGCAACTGCTTGAGGGTGTGAACCAGGTTCTGCCTTAATAACAGTTGGTTCACCAAGAAATGGAGCTTCCTTTGCAGCAGATGCAAACTTTGAAGAAAATTCACCGAAAACTAGGTGCTGCGATTTATTTTCAATCAGACCAAAGGTTGCGATATCCCAGAACGCAGTTGAGCCACCGTTTCCGAGTACAACTTCATAACCTTCTGGAAGTGAAAAGAGTGAGTTAAGGCCTTCGCGCACGCGATGAACCACGTTCTTAACAGGCTTCTGGCGGTGAGATGTTCCGAGAATCGATGTACCAGATGCGCCGAGTGCAGCAAGTGCTTCGGGGCGAATCTTTGATGGACCGCAACCAAAACGGCCATCACGTGGTTTGAGATTATCTGGGATCTTAATATCTGCGCTCATGGGCTAAGCCTAAGGGTAGTAGCGAGTTATCTCCCACTCGGTTTCGCTGTTAGCCCGCTCATAGCGCAAGCGATCGTGCAAACGAGAGTAGCGACCTTGCCAGAATTCAATGCTGATCGGCGTAACGCGATAGCCGCCCCAATGTGGTGGCTTCGGAACAGTTGTTCCCTCTGGCCATTTTTCAGAAGCACCGGCGAAGCGTTGTTCAAGTTCTTCGCGCGATGAAAGTGGCGATGATTGCGCACTTGCCCATGCGCCGATCTGGCTGGACCAAGGACGCGTTGCGAAATATTCGGCAGATTCACTTTCAGAAATCTTTTCGGCAAATCCACTTATCGAAACTTGGCGTTCCATTGCATACCAAGGAAATAGAAGCGTGACTTGTGAATTTAGCTCCATCGCCTGTGCTTTGCGCGATGAGTAATTTGTAAAGAAGGTAAAGCCACCTTCAGAAACATCCTTTAATAAAACGGTGCGCGTGGAGATATGTTCTTCGGCACCATTTGCTGATTGGCCTAGAGTCGAAAGCACCATCGCGTTGGCTTCGACGATGACGGCATTTGCCGCGGCCTCATGGAGCCAAGTGTTGAAAGCGGCGAATGGATCGGCGGGTAAATTCTCAAGTCCGACCTCGCCGTAAGAACGGCGCATGGCACGGATCGCTTCACGGTCGAGTTCGCTCATAGATGTATCGAACCTCACTTTTACCTCTGCGTCACCTTCAAGTGAATTCCTGGATTGGTGGTCGTCAGCACCCCCTCGGACGGTGCAGAATTGGAGCATGTCAGATGATTTCAAACCCGGCCTGGAAGGCGTTATCGCCTTCGAATCACAAATTGCAGAACCAGATAAAGAAGGCAGCGCACTGCGTTATCGCGGCGTTGATATCGATGACCTTGTTGGTCGCGTTACCTTCGGAAACGTTTGGGGTCTACTCGTAGACGATCTCTTCAATCCAGGGCTACCAAATGCTGAACCATTCCCACTACCTGTTCACTCAGGTGATGTGCGCGTAGATATCCAATCAGCGATTGCGATGTTGGCACCAGCATGGGGTTTCAAACCACTACTTGATATTTCAGATGAAGAAGCGCGCAGCAACCTTGCACGTACATCTGTAATGGTTCTTTCATATTTGGCACAAGCTGCCCGCGGTACTTGGCAGCCAATGGTTCCGCAATCAGAAGTTGATAAGGCGCACACAGTTGTTGAGCGCATGATGATCCGTTGGCGCGGAGAGCCTGATCCACTTCACGTTCGCGCAATCGATGCTTACTTTGTATCAGCGGCAGAGCACGGAATGAATGCATCAACATTTACCGGTCGCGTAATTGCATCAACTGGTGCAGATGTTTGTGCAGCAATCTCTGGTGCAATCGGTGCGATGTCAGGCCCACTTCACGGTGGCGCTCCATCACGCGTATTGCATATGATCGAAGAGGTAGAAAAGTCTGGCGATGCAACTGCTTATGTAAAGGGCTTGCTCGATCGTAAAGAGCGCTTGATGGGATTCGGACACCGCGTTTACCGCGCCGAAGACCCACGCGCTCGCACACTTCGTCGTACTGCTAAAGAACTTAACGCACCACGTTATGCAGTTGCAGAAGCCCTTGAAAAGGCTGCTCTGCAAGAGCTTCGTGAGCGCCAACCAGATCGCGTCTTGGAGACAAACGTTGAATTCTGGGCTGCGATTATCTTGGACTTCGCAGAAGTTCCAGCACCGCTCTTTACTTCAATGTTTACTGCAGCTCGTACTGCAGGTTGGTCTGCACACATCCTTGAGCAGAAGCGCACAGGTCGTTTGATCCGTCCATCTGCACGTTACGTTGGCAAGGGTCCGCGCAAGCCAGAAGATGTTGACGGCTGGGATGACTCAGTCGGAATGCTTCACGGCTAACCAATAAAGTAATGGCTACACGTCGAAACATCGTTTGGTTTCGACGGGATCTGCGTATTTCTGATCACCCTGCTTTAGTTGCAGCGATTGAAAATAGCGACGAGATAGTCCCTGTCTTTATCCTTGATAAAACGCAGATCGCTGAAGCTGGTGCAAAACTCCTTGCTTATATGGGGCAATCACTTCGCGCACTAGATGAATCACTTGGTAACAAACTGCACATCATTGAAGGCGATCAAGTTGAAGTCTTGAAAGAACTTATTGAACTTTACAGTGTCACCGAAGTTCACATCTCAACTGAGTACGAACGCTATGGCGCAGAACGAGATGTCCGAGTTGAAAAAGCAGGCATTAATTTAATTCGTACCGGCAGTCCCTATGCAGTTGCGCCAGGCCGAGTAGTTAAGCCCAGCGATGGAACTCCGTATCGTGTTTACACACCTTTCTATCGCGCTTGGTGTGTTCATGGTTGGCGCGCACCTGCCAAGACTCCAAAAGAAATTAAGGCGCCAACTCCACCTGCCAAATACCGCGCCTTTCCTGACTTTGTAATGCCAGAAGGCGTGGAAGTAATTCAAGCGGGAGAAGCAGCAGCGCTGGCGCGCTTTAAAGAGTTTGTTAAGAAAGGCCTTGATAGTTACGACGAGAATCGTAACTTTGCCGCCATCGATGGCACTTCCAAGATGAGTGCTTACTTGAAGTTTGGCGAGATACATCCGCGCACTTTGATTCAAAATCTTGGTGATTCCAAGGCGCACGATACCTTCCGTAAAGAGATTGCTTGGCGCGAGTTCTACGCCGATGTTCTATTTAACAACCCACATACCGATACTGATTATTACGCGCCACAATTTAAGGCGATGCGTTATGACAAGCCAGGCAAACAATTTAAAGCCTGGTGCGAAGGCAAAACGGGCTACCCATTTGTCGATGCTGCGATGCGCCAATTAATTAAAGAAGGTTGGATGCACAATCGCACTCGCATGGTTGTGGCTTCGTTCTTAGTAAAGGACTTGCACCTTGAATGGCAACTCGGCGAGCGTTTCTTTGCCGAACATTTAGTTGATTTTGATCCCGCATCAAATGCACACGGTTGGCAATGGACTGCTGGCACCGGCACCGATGCTTCACCGTATTACCGCGTCTTCAATCCGATCGAACAAGGTCGCCGCTTTGATGAAAACGGCGATTACATTCGCAAATATGTTCCTGAGCTAGCTCATTTATCTGCGGCAGAGATACACGAGCCATGGCTTTACTTAGATGGATATTCCAAGGGATATGCAGAACGAATTGTTGATCACGCAGCCGAACGTCTGGAATCACTCGAAAGACTCAAGGAAATTAAGGCTGATAAACCGCTGCCTCCACAATAGCTACACCGCTGCGCTTTGCTTCATACATCGCAGCATCAGCCCGTTGCAGTAAATCTCCGTTCTTATCATTTCTGACATGGCCAATACTTACGCTAATTGAAATTTGATTTCCACCGACAGTAAATGGATAACTCAACGTTGCGCGCAGCGCATGTGCTACTTCTAACGTTGTATCGGGGCTACCAAGCACGATTACTCCAAACTCATCTCCACCGAGCCTTGCTAGAACAGATCCCGTTGGTAGCGATCGACTAAAGCGTGCTGCGACTTGTCGCAGAATTTGATCGCCCATCTCATGGCCATATTGATCGTTAACTGGTTTAAATCCATCGAGATCCAATAAAAGTAGTGCGCCTTCCACGCCACTTAGCGCACTGATTTCAGCAACTAAGCGGCGGCGATTTGGTAATCCCGTTAACTCATCGGTGCGCGCCAAGATCTTCTCTTCGCCTAAATTACTGGCCTGCCTGATAACTAGAGTCATTCTTATAAAGGCCATAAATAAGGTTGCGATCGTTGGGATGACCACATAAATAGGAAAGTAATCTGGGCGAAGTGCAATTGCAGAGAGCAGCGCCGGGCTGATAAAGATAGAAACTGCTATTAGCGCTGGATGTATTTTAGTTTCTGGCTGCTGATTACTTGGCGCTGCCCATAACGAGAGCGTGATGATGGTTATCCCAAACAACCAACCGTTATCGCTGATCTGGCCAAATTGATATGAATTAGTAATCTGCGCCCAGAGAAAATAGAAATCAGTAATCGCAAAAATTAGAACACCAGTTATCAACAGCGCTGATCTAGTTGAAAACCCAGAGACAACTGCGCTAACAATCGCAATTACCACTAAAGCGATATCGCAGACGGGATATAAGACTGCAAAAAATGCGCTCGTACTATCGCCAGGAATATTTGAGATGAATTGGATCAGAATCAGCGCGGTAACTATTGAACTCAAGCCCAGCCCAAAGATTGCCGCATCTAATAGCTCAAGTAATCGAAGCCGGTGTCTTCGGCCAAGAATGCGGGGAATTGCTAAGAAAGCAAAAGGATAAAAGAGCGAATATGCGATATTTGAAAAGAGCAAAGAATTTGCGTTGAAGTTAAGGAATTGAGCAAGACTTGAATAAAGCGAACCGACTCCCCATGAAGCAATCGCCAGAGCGGAAAAAGAGATCGCAAATGGATCGCTATGCAGTGGCGCACGAACTAATGAGACTATTGCGGCAAAGATAATTAAGTTAAAGAGAAATAGATCTAGAACTATTCCAGCATTTATCTGCAGAATTTTTGCGGCGCTATGTCCGACCAGAATTGCCGGAGCGAACCACTTCCAGATTAGATGCGTACGCACCCACGTAAGTTAAAGCGCGCGATTAAGCAAAACGAATAGGGCTAACCTAAGGCTTGCTCAATCAAACGACTAAATTGAAGGAGTTAGAAACCCTTGCTGCAGATCAACTTGGCCATGCCAAGTGTGGTCTCAATATCAGTCTTTGAATTCTCGTACTGGTCAATGGCTTGCGCCTTTGCGCGTTCGCTGCGATCGCTCTGCTTGCCAACAGTTGAGTAAGCCTTGATCGCTGCTTCATAACTGCGAACAGCTGCAGAGTACTTATCAATAGTCGCCTTATTCTTGGCAAGATTTGCAGTGTCTGCTTTAAGTGGAGCGAGAGCCGCATTAATAGTTGCAATTTTAGCCTGATACTCAGGAATTAATTTGTTGGCTTTCTCAGTTTCAATAGCTTGTTTCGCCATATCTGCATCAAGCTTGGCGACAGTTTCATCTGTTGCAGCCTTGATCTTTGGCAAGTTTGCAACAGCTTTGTTGTAAGTATTTGCTGTGTTGATGCAATCTAATGAGAGCCAAGTTAGCTTCGAATTCTTAACCAATGGATTTTTAGCGCAGCGGTAGGTAGAGCCGCTCACTTTTGTTTTTTGACCAGATTTCTTACATGCAACACCATTGCTGACCTTGGTTGCGGCGCCTGCTGGTACTGCCGTCATTGATGCGAGTACGAGTACTGCCGCTCCGGCTACGACGATGGCCTTACGAAACATGAAAAACCTCCATTGATGATGAGGCTATGTTAGCCAACCAGATGGCTGATCACGGGGATACAGGCAGTGAAAAGCCTGTGAATTAGCGCTGTTTAACTCGCAAATTCATACCAACCCTGCGGACCAACGGCCGTGGAGCCAGAGTTATGAAACCCACCAAGAGTTTGTATTGCCACCCTGGAACCGAGACCGCTCTTCCTGCCTGTGCATCTTTCCAAGCTTTCGCGACGAGCCGATCCGAGTTGAGCCACATGAACTCTGGCAGTCCCGCCATCTTCATGCGACCACGTTGATGAAACTCGGTACGGGTAAATCCGGGGCAGAGCGCTGACACTTTTATCTTGGTAGCCGAAAGTTCGGTATGAAGTGATTCGCTCAAAACTGTCAGATACGCCTTTGATGCGCTGTAGGCGCCACCTGCAATAAAGCTCGCAACCGAAGAGACGTTAATTACTGTTCCAGAATTGCGTTCCTTCATTCCAGGGAGCACCACGTGCATCAATCGCATTGGTGTGCGCACTAGCACTTTGAGAACTTCTTCCTCTTTTGCCAGGTCACTCATCGTAAAGGCTTTATTAATTCCAAAGCCTGCGTTGTTGATCAAAACTTCAATTTCATTGTTCTTAATAAACTCTTCAACTTTGGCACAACCAGATTCGGTCGCTAAATCAGCGACTATTACAACAGATTCGGCACCGAATTTATCTTTGAGCCCTTGTGCTCTCTCGTGCAAGCGAGCTTCATCGCGCGCGACTAAGACCAAGTTAAAACCCTGCGCAGCAAGTAAGCGAGTAAAGCTCTCACCTATTCCAGCAGTTGCACCTGTTACTAGCGCCCATTTTTTCAATTGCTCAAAACCTCAACTTCGATTCCGGCAGTTGATTCTTCACGAATATGCCAACTAGTTCCGTACTCTTCAAGCAAATCAAGGAAAGGCTTGGCATCAAACCATTCTGGGCCGTTTACTCCTTCTGGTTTCCATGTTCCTTTATGTAATAACTCCATCGCAATAACTGGATTTATTGCCGTCTGCCAAACAACTGCTTGATCTCCGTAATTAGCCATCGACCATTCATTATCTACAACGTTATACATGTAGCACGCATATGGTTTACCTGACTTATCAAGGCCTTTAACTAGCGCTCCAGCACAAGTTTTTCCGCGCATACGCTCACCAAGAGTTGCTGGATCTGGAAGAGAAGCGGCCAGCAAATCGCGCGGTGAAACAGAATGTCCTTGAACTTCAACGGTCTCTTTACGATCTAGACCGAGCATATGAATCGTCTTTAGAGTTGTGATGAATTGCGCACCAAGTCCGTATTTGAAGTTAACTTTCTTGGCATCAACTTTCTGTGGAATCAGGACAACTTCTTCGTGTTCAACGTTCACACATTCAACCGGTCCGATTCCTTCAGGGAAATCAAATACCTCTAGTTCGCTAAATGGTTCAGTTGTAAACCAACCGCGACCATCCTCCCAAACTAACGGCGGATTCAAACACTCTTCAATCGTTGTCCAGATTGAAAACGATGGAGCAAAGTCAGCGCCTTCAACGACCAAGTTAGAACCATCGAGGATGGTTACTTCATCGATTCGGCTAAAAAGATGGTCAGATGCATATTTCGCAAAGACATCGCTCATTCCTGGTTCGATACCCATACCGACTAGCGCGTAGATACCGCGTTCACACCAGTTCCAGTCGCGCGCAAATTGTTCATCACCGAGTTTTACGCCGGTTTCAGAGTTTGGATAGTGCGGATGTGGTCGCGAAAGCGACATTGCCATATCCATGTAATTCTTATTTTCAATTTCGCATGCTAAAAAGATCGGCATAACGAAGCGCGGATCAACGGCGTTAATGACAATATCTGGATTGGCCTTACGAATCAGTGCGCGAATATCTTCGAGTTCTGCGGCGTTCACCTCCGCTGCTGAAAAGCGGGGATCTTTAACTCTTGCGACCGCTTCTTCGGCGCGTGACAGGTGGCGATCTGCAATGACCATTGAAGTAATAAATGGTCGACGAGATGCGATATTTGCTATTGCCCTGCCAACTCCGCCTGCGCCGATAACGAGCGCTTTCATGGGTGGCCTTTCATTCTTTGATGCACACGATTCGTTGTTGAACGTGTTAGCCCTATGTTAATCGTAGAGATAACCTTTGCCAAGCAAAGAGATTTTTCACGCAGGTCCCCGTAGCTCAGTGGATAGAGCAACCGCCTCCTAAGCGGTAGGTCGCAGGTTCAACTCCCGCCGGGGACACCAATTGAGAATTAACTGAAAATTACTGTGCGATGCCCAACGATAAAGATGCGATCTTCCGCATAAAGTTTTACCGCTTTAGCAAGTACGCGACGTTCGATATCGCGACCAAGTGCGATTAGCTCTTCAGGTGAAGATGAATGAGTTACGTGTGCAACATCTTGTTCAATGATTGGACCTTCATCTAAATCAGCAGTTACAAAGTGCGCTGTAGCACCAATGATTTTTACACCGCGATCATGGGCTTGGTGATAAGGCTTAGCGCCTTTAAATCCTGGCAAGAACGAGTGATGAATATTGATGATCTTGCCCGGAAGTGCCGCGCAGAAATCGTTAGATAGAACTTGCATGTAACGAGC
>Ga0208788_1000279_pt1 | contig 26258 bp, 31 predicted proteins | sample Wag4_2014_7_11_3_FD_187363 | JGI IMG/M metagenome (GOLD analysis project Ga0208788, IMG submission 187363) | Fresh water mixed with fracking chemicals microbial communities from Ohio, USA - Utica-2 Time Series FC 2014_7_11 (SPAdes) (version 2) ...
AGGCGTATTGCGCAATGTTGCGAATGCCTGGCACCAACATGACCCAACCAGCAATGAAGTACGGGAAGCCTGCATGAATTAATACGCGCCCTGCAGCATCGGAACCACTGGAAATTTCGCCACGTTCGCTTACATATTGCACGGCTTCTTTGCATTGATCGGCAGTAAGGCCCAATGAAAACAGATCAACAGATTGATACGCAACTGGTGTTGGATGCTTCGAGAACCACGACGTCATGTGGCGCACCCACTTGCGACAAAAGCCGCACTCGCCGTCAAACACCAAATAGCTGGTTGCCATGGATTAATTATGCGTTACGAGAGAACGCACTGACCATTTCTACGTGAGGTGTGTTGGGGAAAAGATCCAACACGGTCACGCCTTCGCAGGTGTACCCCGCGTCGGTAAGCAAGCGAATGTCGCGTGCGCCAGCAACGGCGTCGCAACTGACCAACACAATGCGGCGTGCTTCGGTCAGTTTCAACGTTTCTACACCAACAGCGCCAAGTCCGTTACGCGCTGGGTCGGCAATAACCAAACCTGCAGGCTGTGGGCTCCACTGCTCTACTGCAATTTGATCAACCTTTACGTTGTAGTCAAACAGGTTGCGTCGCGCATCGGAACACGCGGATGGGTTCGACTCAATGAGTGTGGTCTTCGTGGTGTTGTCGAGCAGCGTTGCGCTGAACAATCCGCCACCACCGTACGCATCAACAACCATTCCGAAGCCACCCGACAACGCAGTTTCTCCAGCGGCTTCGTTTACTTCAGACACCAACATTTCAGCAGCGGTTTGTGACGCCTGAAAAAACGACGCCATCGACACTTGCAATTTCACGCCGTGCACAAGTTCGTGCACCACCGACTTGCGACCAACTTCTACCCCACTTGGCAAACCCGTAATGGTTGCACCTGGAACATCTTCGCCTTCTTCGTCGTGCATCCACACGCCAATTTCGCCAGTTGCGGCACCACAGCGCAGCGTTACTTCGGTTGCACCTTTCACGCGCACATCGGCAATGAATTCATTCAATAGAGGGTGCGCAACCATGCACACCGGAGTGTTCACAATGTCGTGCGAATTGGCGCGACGGAAACCTAAACGACCTTCACCATCTACTGCCATGCGCAACGTGGTGCGCGATGCGGTTGGTGCAACATGTCCGCCTTCGCGAACTTCAAGCGTTTCCATTTTCGCTGTGCGTCGTAGCGCTTCTTTCACAATGCCGACCTTGGCTTCCATGTGTTGCGAGTTGTCGAGGTGTTGCCATGAGCAACCACCACATCCACGGGCAACGTGTGGGCACGGTGGCTCCACTCGGTGCGGCGATGCTTCAACAATGCTGGTTACCGAACCGCGAGCGAAGTCTTTCTTGCTCTGCGTAATCTGCACGTCTACCAATTCGCCTGCAAGCGCACCTGGCACAAACACCACACGGCCATCGGCCAAGCGGCCCAACGAATCTCCACCGGCGACAAGCCGTTCTATACGTACCTGTTCGCTATTCACTGTTATTAACTCTACGAGCCAAAGCATGCAGAACTAGGCTGATTGTCGTGACACGGCCAATTCAGATAGCCCCTTCGGTTCTTCCTGTCGATTTTTCAAAGTTGGGCGAAGCAATTGTTGCCCTCGATGAAGCCGGTGTCGACCTCATTCAATGGGACGTGATGGATGGTCAGTTTGTTCCCAACCTCACATTTGGTCCCGACATCATTGCCAGCACTCGTTCGCTTACCAAAGTTCCGTTTGAAGCACACCTCATGGTGCTCACGCCAGACGTCATGGCCAAGCGTTATGTAGAAGCCGGTTGCCAACGCCTCATCGTGCACGCCGAAGCATGCACACACTTGCATCGCACACTTGGCAACATTCGCGAACTTGGCGCAACCGCAGCGGTCGCGTTAAACCCAAGCACTCCGCCAAGCGAAATTGCACATGTGCTCGACCTTGTGGACTTGGTGTTGGTCATGACCGTGAACCCAGGATTTGGTGGTCAGAGCTACATCTCCACCATGGAGCCAAAAATTCGCGAAGTGCGCAACATGATTCGCAATGCAGGTCTTGATGACATTGTTGATCTTGAAGTGGACGGTGGCATTGGACCAAACACTATTGCAGGTGCAGCCAAGGCCGGCGCAAACGTTCTTATCGCAGGTAGCGCGTTGTTCAAAGAGCCAAAAGGCTTGAAGCACGCTGTTACGCAATTGCGTGCAGCAGCAACTACTGCGTTTACTGCTTAAACAGTTTTCGGCGACGCATGGTGCGTGCAATGCCGCGCTTTGTGCGTTGCATAATGACGACCGTTGTCAGCCCACCAAATGCAATGGCCACTGATGCCAGCAGCACGAGTGCAATAAGTACTTTATTTTTCAGTAACGGCCGAAACACACCAGTGTTCACCGATGTGCCATCTTCGCGCAACGTAATGACTGCATCTTCAAATGATGGGCACGCATCGCCTGTGTTTGTCTGAACGATTGCTCCGCTCAGCGTGGCGGTTTCAGGGCGAACCTTCGACACCAAAATTGGTGAAAACGGATCGGTTACTGCACCAACGATGTACACCGAACCGGTGTCTAAAAATTTTCCGTCAGTTCCGTATTGCACTTCTACTCGACCATCAACCGACACATATGCGCTTGCATCGCCAGAAATCGTTTTCTGAATCGAAAAACTTACAGATGCATCGGAAACGTTTTCTACCTTGCCAACAAACACCACTTGCGGAATGATTTGCGCAAAGCATCCTTCAGGAATGGTGGTAGTTGCCGCTGGATTAATGAGTGTGGTGGTTTCGGGAATGCCAACAAGGCCACCTTGTTCGTCGGGTATGACGTCGCCAGGAACAACAGTGTCAACAGGTGGCGGAACGGTTGCAGAAACTGCATCAACACCTCCAACCACAAACATGAATGCGCCAACTACGCACGCCAGCAAGAAACTTTTGCGCATTAACGACCGATGAATCGTGGTACGCGCTTTTCCAAAAATGCAGTCATCGCTTCGGCGGTGTCTTTGGTGCCAAAGTTCAATGCTTGCGCAGAACCTTCATCTTCTAACGCTTGCTCAAGAGTTACCTGCATGGCGTTATTCAACATGCGCTTGGTTTGTGCAAGAGCAATTGGTGGGCCTGCAGCAAGCTTGGCTGCCCAGTTGTCTACAAATGCATCGAGTTCTGCATCTTGTTCAACATGATTCACCAAGCCAATGCGCTCTGCTTCTTGCGCACTAATGATGTCGCCGAACAATGCAAGTTCTTTTGCCTTGTGTAAACCAACGCGTCGTGGCAATACCCACGATCCACCAAAGTCAAGCGACAGTCCGCGCTTGGCAAAAATTTCGGCAAAGCGTGCAGTGTCTGAACACACCACCAAGTCGCACATGAGGGCCATGTTGCAACCAGCGCCTACGGCAACGCCGCGCACCTTGGCAATGGTTGGTTGCGGAATGCGAGCAAGCGACATAGCTACGTCGGTGATGTTGCGCATGCTGGCCAACGCATGTGTATTTGCGCGTCGGGCACCGCCATCACTCAAGTCGGCACCGCTACAAAACTCGCCACCCGCGCCGGTCAAAATCATCACTCGATCGTCTGGGTTGTTGGCAATTTCCTTAAACGTGTCGCGCAACTCGTCCCACATGGTTCCGTTGGCTGCGTTCTTCTTTGCCGGACGATTCATAGTCACGGTCACAATGCCATTTTCGCGAAAAACCTCAATTGTTTCCATACAAAGACGATACTTAGTAAATGGGTTTCAATCCGCATCGCAAGCGCGTGAAGCGCACCAGCGACTATCTCATTGTGGGGTCGGCGTTTGTGATCATGATTGTCCTCGTACTTTGGGCGTTTGCGGGATAACGACCATGTCGATGTGGGATGGTTTATACGGCGATGTAGACGTGCGCCGCGTGCAGCCATACGACGCCAACAAGGTGTACATCTGCCCCGGCTGCAACCAAGACATTCCCGTTGGTATGGGCCACTATGTGTGCGTGCCTGCCGACGCGGTGGACTTGCGGCGTCACTGGCACTACGCGTGTTGGGACAATCGCCTTCCTAAAACGCGTTAAGCAACACTTCTAGTTGCACGCCCGTCATGGTGGCAACGTCGAACCGCGTGCTACGAATTCGCACATACATCGCCGCATCGTTCACACGCAGATGTTCAACAAAATCAAACGTTGCGCGTCGCACTTTCAATTGCTTTGCGGGCGTCACTGCTTCGGCTGCAAAACCAAATGCATTGTTGGCTCGTGCTTTCACTTCGCACACCACCAGTTCAGTTCCGTGCATCAGCACCACGTCAAGTTCGCCACGCTTGCTACGAAAGTTGCGTGCAACAACGGTGTAGCCGTGTTGTTCGTACCAGCGAGCAACACAATCTTCTGCCCACCTGCCGCGCGCATTTCGCCGCGCAGCAATGCCGCTATCTACAGATCTTTTGGCGGCAGTTCTTCGATGTTCAAGTCTTTGAAGCTCAGCACTCGCACCTTCGGTACGAATCGGCTCTTGCGGTACATGTCCCACACCCATGCGTCTGACAGATTCACTTCCACAATTGGGCGAGGTCCTTCTGAAAGAACCTTCACATCAACATTGTTGGCCAGATAAAACCGGCGATCTGTTTCTACTGCGTAGCGAAACATGCTGACAACATCTTGATATTCCTGTGCAAGCTGAAGCTCTCGCTCCGCTTCGAAATTTTCGAGATCGTCTGTATTCAAAGTGTGCAGTGACGCAGAAAAGTGGCGACTATTGGTCGTCGCGCTTTTCGCGAATCTTTGCTGACTTACCCTTACGATCGCGCAGGTAGTTCAACTTCGCACGACGTACGTCGCCGCGCTTCAAGACTTCAAGCTTTGCAACCGATGGGCTGTGCAATGGGAATGTGCGCTCAACGCCCACTCCGTACGACAACTTGCGAACGGTGTACGACTCTGCGATTCCTGATCCAGTGATGGCAACAATGTTTCCCTGGAAAATCTGAATGCGCTCTTTGCCACCTTCAACCACGCGTACGTGAACCTTTACTTCGTCGCCCGAACCAATTTTTGGAAGGTCGTCGCGCTTGTATTGGTTGTCAACAATGTCGGTGGTCTTCATGAGGAAATCCTTTAAATAGTGAAGTGTGAAGGATACGGGGTCGGCGGGAACTCTTCCAACAGGCGTTGCTCAGCCTGGGTTAGCGGACCTCGCAGGGCCATGAGGTCGGGGCGCTGGGCAATGGTGCGGTGCAGGGCTTGAGCCTGCCTCCAGCGCTCTACTTTGGCGTGATCGCCACTGCGCAGCACTTCGGGTACTTCCCAGCCCCGGAAGTCCGCAGGGCGTGTGTAATGGGGTTCTTCCAGAATTCCCGACTGTCCAAAGCTTTCGGTCACGGGTGAAACGGCATTGCCCATCACTCCAGGAATCAAACGGGTGACGGCTTCGATTACCAAGCACGCACCCACTTCGCCACCGGCCAACACCACGTCGCCAACTGAAATTTCTTCGTCAATCAGGTGTTCGCGAATGCGATGGTCAATGCCTTCGTAACGGCCGCACAACAAACTGAAGCCGCCAAGTGTTGCCAACTTGTTCGCAAACTTTTGATCGAAGCGTTTGCCACCTGGCGACATCAGGAAAATTGGTCGCGGTGCATCGGCGCGTTCAATGCTGTTGAACACTGGCTCGGCTGCAATCAGCATTCCTGCGCCGCCGCCAAACGGCGAGTCGTCAACGCTGTGGTGCACATCGGTGGTGTGTTCGCGCAAGTCGTGTGTGCGCAAGTCAACAAGGTTTTCTTTGCGCGCGCGGCCCAACAAGCTTTCCGAACAGAAGTCATCTACCAACTTCGGAAACAGTGTGAATACATCAATCCGCATCAAACAAACCTTCCGGTGCATCAATTACTACTTGCCCGTTTTCATTCGACACGATAAATGGCGTTGGTACAAGGAACCCGTTATCCAGTTCCATAATGGGGTGCGCTGGGTTATCAATTACTCCCGTGCACGTTCCTAAATTGTTTCCTGCGGTATCCACCACAACACTGCCAATCAGTTCGTGCACCCACACCACGCTTGGGTCGTCAATGGGTTCGCCATACACATCGCTGTTGGTTAAGCGCTCAACAATGTTTCTGTCAGTTACTCCAACGAAGTACATCAGCCAACGATCGGTGGATTTTTTCGATGTTGCAATTTCGTACCACGTGCCTGCGGCCCACAACTTTGCACCTTTGCCGGTGCGCAATGGATGATCGCTAAACAGGTCGAGGTACATTTCGCCGCGAACTCCGTGTGGTCGCCCAATGCGACCTACGTGCAACAGACCGTGTGGTGGTTGCGAATTAGTTGTCGACGAAGTCGACATCGACATTCACGCCATCGCGTGTTGCAGCAGCGCGCACAACAGTGCGGATGCTCATTGCGGTACGACCGCGGCGTCCAATGACGCGACCGAGGTCGCCTTCACCAACGCGAACTTCCAACAACACTTTGTCGCCGTCTGTGCTTCCTTCAACAACAACCGCATCTGGGTTGTCAACAATGGAACGCACGACATGGTCGAGCACTGCCGTAGCAATAGGTGCCGGAATGAGATTTGCTGAATCAGTCACAGAAGAAGAAAGTCTTACTTGGACTTCTTGGTTGCCATGAACTCGGCCCATACGCCCGAGATTTCAAACAACTTCTTGACGCGCTCGCTTGGCTGTGCACCTTGCGTCAACCACTTCATGGCCTTTGCACTGTCAACAGTGAGCGCCGATGGCTCGGACTGTGGGTGGTAGTTACCAACGATTTCGAGGAAACGACCATCGCGGGCAGAACGTGAATCGGCAGCGACGATGCGGTAATGCGGCTGCTTGGTTTTGCCTACTCGTGTGAGGCGAAGCTTTACTGACATGGCTTGCAGGCTATCGGGACGGAGGCCGCGAGCCCAACGCCGCAGCCAAGTCCATTCCCCCACCACCAAAGGGGTTCAACCCGCCTTTGCCACCCTTTTTGCCTCCGCCGCCCATGCGCTTCATCATCTTCTGCATTTCGCTGAACTGCTTCACCAGCTTGTTTACATCTGCAATTTGCGTGCCACTGCCCAGGGCAATGCGTTGACGACGACTGCCGTTAATGATTTCTGGCTTGCGACGTTCTTCTGGCGTCATGGAGCGAATGATGGCTTCGGTGCTCTTCACCATGTCGTCAGAAATTTGTGCATTCTTCATTTCTTTTGGCATACCAGGCAACATGCCCATCATTGACGAAAGGTTGCCCATTTTCTTCAGTTGCTGCAGTTGATCGAGGAAGTCGTCGAGTGTGAACTCGCCTTCCATAAGTTTTGCTGCAGCTTTTTCAGCTTCGTCTTTTTCGTAAACCTTTTCGGCTTGCTCAATAAGTGTGAGCATGTCGCCCATGCCAAGAATTCGACTCGCCATGCGGTCGGGGTGAAACTGTTCGAACGCGTCAAGTTTTTCGCCGGTTGCAGCGAACGCAATTGGTTTACCAATTACTTCTTTCACGCTGAGAGCAGCGCCACCTCGTGCATCGCCATCGAGCTTTGAAAGAATGACACCGCTAATGGCAAGTGTTTCGTCAAATGCTTTCGCCACGTTCACGGCGTCTTGACCGGTCATCGCGTCGATCACCAAGAACGTGTAGTCAGGTTTTACTGCAGCGCTAATGTCGCTGACCTGCTGCATCATTTCGGTGTCAATTGCCAAACGACCTGCGGTGTCAACAATGAGCACGTCGCGACCAAGTCGCTTTGCTTCTGCAAGACCGGCTGCCGCAGTTTGCACTGGGTCGCCAGGTGCAGAGAACACCGGAACATTCAGTTGCGCACCAAGCACCTTCAACTGTTCAACAGCTGCTGGTCGCTGCAAGTCGGCACCAACCAACAATGGGTTGCGTCCTTGCGCTTTAAACCACGACGCAAGTTTTGCGGCGCTTGTTGTTTTACCCGAACCTTGCAAACCTGCCATAAGCACAACGGTTGGCGGTTGCGATGCGTAGGCGATCTTTAAGGTTTCGCCGCCAAGCATGGCAACAAGTTCGGCGTTAACAATTTTGATGATCTGTTGGCCTGGGTCAAGCGCTTCAGAAACCTTGCTGCCAACTGCTTGCACGCGAATGCGCTCAACAACATTGCGAACAACGCCAATGTTTACGTCGGCTTCCAGCAATGCCGTGCGAATTTCGCCAAGCATTTCGTTTACATCGGCCTCGGTTAACCGGCCTTTGCCACGAATGCGCTTGAATACGCCACCAAGGCGATCACTCAGGTTGTCGAACATAACGCCTCTACAAATTCGGTTGGGTTAAACGCCACAAGGTCTTCCATAGTTTCGCCAAGGCCCACCAGTTTCACAGGAATACCCAACTCGGTTTCAATGGCAAACACAATGCCGCCCTTCGACGAGCCATCCAGTTTGGTGAGCACTACTCCGGTTACTTGTGTTGCATCAGCAAACAGTCGCGCTTGGCTGAGGCCGTTTTGACCGGTAGTGGCGTCGATTACCAACAACGTTTCAGTAACAGTACCCGCGCCTTTTTCGGCAACGCGGCGCACTTTGCGCAACTCTTCCATGAGGTTGGTGTTGTTCTGCAAACGACCTGCGGTGTCGGCAAGTACTAAGTCGAACTTGCGTGCATTAGCTGCTTGCACTGCGTCGAAAATGACCGACGATGGATCGCTGCCTTCTGCGCCACGAATTATTTCTGCGCCACTGCGCTCGGCCCACGTTTGCAACTGCTCGCCTGCTGCGGCGCGGAATGTGTCTCCCGCTGCCATCAGTACTTTGCGACCAAGTGCAACTTGTTGCGCCGAAATTTTGCCAAGGCTCGTGGTTTTACCTGCGCCGTTAACGCCAACCATCAGCCAAATGTTTGGGCCGTCAATGGATGCATCAAAGTTCAGTTCGCGGTTGGTGCCAATAAGGCGCGAACTCATGTCGTTTTGCAACGCGGTAATCAATTGGGCTGGCGTAGAAATTTCCTTCGCCTTCACGCGTGCACGCAACGGCTCGAGCAAGGCTTGCGCAACTTTCACGCCAACGTCGGCACGCAACAATGCTTCTTCCAAGTCGTCCCAACTGGTGTCGTTAATTTCGCCACGACCAAGTACCGAACTAACGGCGCCGGCGAGCACGTTTTTAAACGAGCGCTTCTTTTCAACAACGGGTGCAATAACTGGCGCTGCTTCGACTCCTTCAACAACCGGCGCAGGCGCAACAACTTTCTTTGGCGCTGGCGCAATAACTGGCGTTGGCTTTTTGCGGCGGCTCTGAATAACAACGCCGAATCCAAATATCACCACGACGGCGGCGAGAATCAGGAAAATCAGCGGATAGGAGGAATTCATATCTTCCTAGAGGCTAAGCCAAATACACGGCACAACCCACAACGGCCAACGTCAACATCACCCGCACGGTTGTCCATTTGTACCGAAATACCAACACGCATGCGAAAGCAGTCAGCACGAGCGCACGAACATTGACTGAATCCCACGCGGGAAGCGTCATGTGAAGAATTCCATTGTCGATGCGTGTGGTGTCATCAAACAATGTGTGCAGCGAAAAATAGACCGAAAGATTGGCAATTACCCCGACCACCGCCGCCGAAACTGCACTCATTGCAGCACTCAATGAACGATTGGTTCGCAAACGTTCTACATAGGGGGCACCAAGAAACACAAACAAAAAGCACGGCACGAAGGTGACCCACACCACTAACGATGAACCAACAATTCCCGCCACCCATGGGTTGAGCGAACCTGCATTTCTGAACGCTCCTAGAAAGCCAACGAACTGCACCACCATGATCAATGGCCCCGGTGTGGTTTCGGCAAGAGCAAGACCGTTGACCATCTCTCCTGGCAATAACCATCCAAAGCCGTTTACTGCACGTTCTGCAACAAATGACAACACTGCATATGCCCCACCAAATGTGACCACTGCAGTTCCCGAAAAGAACAACCCTTGATCGACAAAAACGTGATTTCTACCAAGTGCTATCGCGGCAATTGCAACGGGCACGAACCACAGTGTCAATCCAATCACCATGATGCGAAGAGGATGAGAAGCTTTGGGTTGCGCAAGCAGCGGTTCCCCATCGTCATTCACTGTTGTTTTGATTGCAATTACTCCAACTACTCCAGCGACCAGAATCACGAGCGGAAACGGAACGCTAAACAACAACAGACTCAAGAAGGCGCCAACAGCCAACCACCGCAAGGTTGAAGTCTTCAACGAGCGCTTGTTCATTCTCCACACCGCCTGCACAACAATGGCAATGACCGCTGGACCTAACCCAAAGAAAATTGCAGTCGCAATTTTTGTTGCACCCCATTGTGCATAAATTGCAGACAGCGCCATCATCGCAATAAATCCAGGAACAACGAACAGCGTTCCCGCAATCAGTCCTCCAGCTGTGCCGTTCAACAGCCACCCGAGATAAATGGCTAACTGCTGTGCTTCTGGTCCGGGTAGCAACGTGCAAAACGACAGAGCATGCAGAAATCGCGACTCACCAATCAGTTTTTGCTTTTCAACAATTTCTTCATGCATCACTGCAATTTGTCCTGCTGGTCCACCAAAGGTGCGCAGAGAAATACCAAACCACATGCGAGTCGATTGCCTGATCGGCATTTGGTGAATGTCTTGTAGTTCAGACATCACACTGTTCTTTCAGTAATCAGCTATGCGGAAGCCTGGGCGGCGCGTTCAACAATCACGCGGCTCGAACCACCTGGTTGCATGGTTACGCCAAGCAAGCAGTCGCCTGCTTCCATGGTGCGCTTTTGGTGAGAAACGATCAGCAACTGAGCGTCCTTGCGGAATTCGTCAACAAGGGTCAGGAAGCGATGCAAGTTCACATCGTCCAGTGCTGCTTCAACTTCGTCCATTACATAGAACGGAGAAGGGCGGCTGCGGAACACAGCAAACAAGAAGGCCAGTGCGGTGAGCGAACGCTCTCCACCCGAAAGTAGCGACAACTTCTTCACGTTCTTGCCGCTTGGCTTGGCTTCCACTTCAATACCGGTGTTCAACAAGTCGTCTGGCGAAGTAAGAATCAGCTTGCCTTGACCACCTGGGAACAGACTGCCAAACAACTTCTCGAAGTTGTCGCGTACGTCGCTGTAAGCAGAAGCAAATGTGGACTGAATTTCCATGTCCACTTGCTTAATCACCTTGATCAGTTCGCGGCGCGTGTTCTTCACGTCTTCAAGTTGTTCTTCAAGGAATGTGTGGCGCTTTTGCAGTTCGTCAAACTCTTCAAGAGCAAGTGGGTTAATTGGGCCCATCAAGCGAAGTTCGCGTTCTAGTTCGCGCACCTTGGTAATTGGCGAGGTGTTTTCTGGCAACTCTGGCATTGGTGAATCCACTGCCACCTGTGGCTCTACTGAATGATCCCGACGCAAGGCTTCGATGGTTGCTTCCAAGCGCATGCGCACTTCGGCTTCTTCCACTTCAACACGGCGGTTACGTTCACGGCGTTCTTCAAGAGCGGTTTCACTTGCGTTGCGCTCTTTGCGTGCTTCGTCTAGGCGTTGCGAAATGGCACGCACTTCATCGCTTTGACGACGGCGTGCTTCTTGCAATTCGTTCTGACGCGCATCCAGTGCTGCTGAATGCTTTTCAACTTGAGCACTTAGGCGAACAAGTGCGGTGAGGCCTTGCTCAATCTTGGTGCGGCGCTCGGCTGCAGCGTTACGTGCTTCAACGTCTGCGTTCAGTCGTGTTTCAACATCGGTAAGGCGTGACTGCAAGAACGTGCGGCGCTCTTGCAAACCTGCAGTCTTTACTTCGAGGTCGTTACGCAACACCGACAACAAGCCTTGCAACTCGGCCTGCACCGAACGCAAGGTGTCATATGCAGTGCTGAGCTGTCCGTTGTTGGCCGAAGCCTGTGCACGGTGACGCTCGAGCAACGTAAGTGCCGAAGCGTGTGCATCGCGTGATTGCGAAACGCGTGTGCGAGCAGTTGCCAAGTCTGTTTCTGCGCGCTTCAACGCATCGGCTGCGCGCTCTGCGCGGCGCTGTGCTTCTTCAAGTGCTGCTGCGGTTACGCCGCTTGCGCCAATGCGCAAGCCCGATGAAGCAAACTTGTCGCCGTCACCGGTAATGACCACCATCTCAGGGTGTGCAAGCGCTGCATCAACTGCGTCTGCCCAACTTTGTACAAACACCACTCGCGAAAGCAATACGTCAAGCAAACGATTAATTTGCACTTCGTTCTCGCCTGCTTTGGCACGAACGCTTGAGCGAATGCTGACACCGTTGTTAATGGTTGGCGCACTTGGCACGGTAGTAATGGCGTTCAACGCCAACACCGCTCCAACACTTCCGCTTTGGCGAAGTTCTTGCAATGCGCGTCTCGCGGCGTCAACGTTTCGCGCCACCACTGCCGACAACGCATCGCCCAGCGCAACCTGCACGGCAACGCGCTTTTCAGCATCAATTTCAATTAAATCGCCAAGGGAACCAAGGGCTCCTTCAACATCGCGAAGTGCAGCAGAACTGGTGCTGTTGGCATCGAGTGCCAATTGCAATGCCTCGGCGCGCGCTGCCGAAATGTTGGCGTCGCTTTGCGCGGTGCCATACAAACTTTGCGCGCCATCAAGGGTTACTTCTGCAGAAATGCGAGCCTGGTCGGCTTCTACAAGTCGCTGTGCGAGGTCGGCTTCGTTGCGCACATCGGTTGCAACAACGTTACGCAAGCGGTCAATATCTTCGTTTAGTCCACGCACTTGTGCGTTCAGTGCACCAACTTTCTCAGTAGCTTGGCGCGCTTCTTCAAGCGTTGCTGTGTGATCGCCACCAACGCCGCCACTTGCACTTACTGCTTCATACGAATTGATCTGCTCAACAACCTTGGCAAGTTCGTTGCGAAGGTTTGATGCGTCTGCTTCAAGGGTTGCAATAACACCAGAGTCCATGAGTTGACCGCGGTCGCGCTCTACCGAACGACGACGCTCGGCAAGAACAGCCAACAATCCGCGTGCACGGCCACGCAATTGTTCAATGCGCACCAATTCATCGTTTACTCCGCTGTCGCCACGTGCACTCAGTTGCGCTTCGGCTGCCATCACCGTGGTGTCAAGGCCCGAAAGTTTTGCGCGAATGCCACGTTCGGCTTCTTCGCCAGCCAACTTGTCGTTTGCCAGGTTGGTTAAGCGCGACTGAAAGCTTTGAATTTCGCGACCAGCCAAGAACAACTGCAACGCGCGCAATTCAGAAATGAGCGCGCCGTGTCGACGTGCGCTTTCTGCTTGACGCTCGAGCGGCTTCAAGTTGCGGCGAACTTCGCGCAACAAGTCTTGTGCGCGCATCAAGTTTGCTTCGGTGCCTTCTAAGCGGCGCTCCGACTTTTCTTTGCGTTTGCGATACTTCAATACGCCGGCAGCTTCTTCAATAATTGCGCGACGGTCTTCAGGTCGCGCGTTCAACACCGCGTCAATTTGTCCCTGACTGATAATGACGTGTTGTTGACGACCAACTCCAGCGTCCGACAACAGTTCTTGCACGTCGAGCAATCGACACTCAACACCGTTGATGGCGTATTCACTTTCGCCACTGCGGAACAAGATACGACTGACGGTTACTTCGGTGAACTCAATTGGCAAGAGGCCAGCCGAGTTGTCGATGGTGAGCATTACTTCTGCGCGGCCAAGCGCTGGGCGTTTTGCCGTTCCTGCGAAAATGACATCGTCCATCTTTTGCGAACGCACCGACGAAGGTGCTTGGGCGCCAAGCACCCACGCAATGGCATCCACCACGTTGGATTTACCCGAACCGTTTGGCCCCACCACAACGGTGACACCGGGTTCGAGTTCCATCACCGTGGTGTCTGCGAAGGACTTAAATCCTTTGAGAGTTAGCGATTTGAGGAACACGTCAGTCGCCGAGAATAGTTGAGAAAGCCCAATTGCAAAGATTCGCCAATCCCCGCTTGGGGATAACTAGTGCTGACAGTGTGCGCAGTAACAGGTAGTTCGCCCGGCTACGACAGTGCGTGAAATACGGGCCTTTTTGCACGTGAGGCACACCTCGCCAGCTCGGCCATACACCCGGTGCTCGGTCTGAAACCATCCCTGTTCGCCATCAATGTCTACATATTGAGTGTCATCCAGCGTGCTGCCACCTGCTTCCACTGCTTTGGTCAGCACATGAACAATGGATTCGTGCAGCCGCACCAAGGTGCGCATGGAAAGCGTTGATGGCACGCGACTCCATCGCAATTTTGCGCGATGCATAATTTCGTCGGCATAAATATTTCCAATGCCAGCAAGCACATGTTGATCAAGCAATGTTGCTTTCAAGTTGCCGCGCTTACGCGCAAACCGCTCGCGCAATACTTCAGGAGTGAATTCATCTAACAGTGGGTCAACACCAAGCTTTGCCAAGTCGGGCATTTCAACATCAAGTTGCGCTGGGTCAAACACCACTACTTCGCCAAACGTGCGTGGGTCGACAAACCACATTTCGTTCGCAACTTCTCCGGCACATGGTTGTAAGTGCAACACCACATGCGTGTGCGGTGGTCGTTCGCTTCCCGCAGGTGCAACGAGTACTCGCCCACTCATGCGCAGGTGAATCATCATTTCTTCACCACTGTCTAGTGGGCACAACAAATATTTTCCTCTGCGGTTGGCAGCAACAACCGTTGTGCCCGACAATCCGTCAATCAACGCTTCGCGACTGGTGCGGCGCACGGTTCGTTCGCGTCCAACTTCAACGCGAGTGATGCGCCTGCCAACAACATGGCTTTCAATACCGCGTCGAACGGTTTCCACTTCGGGAAGTTCAGGCATGACGAGTGCCGCAACTACGCAGGCAGTTCGCTGTTCAACACATCGCACGCAATTTCTGCGGCAATCTGTTCTGCAGCCTTCTTCGACTTGCCTTCGCCGTACCCAAGTTCGCGGTCGCCAACAAACACAGTGGCAAAAAACATTTTGTCGTGGTCGGGGCCTTCGTCTTCAACTTTGTAGTGCACGTGTGCTTCAAACTTCGAAGCAAGTTCTTGCAAACGAGTTTTCGCATCTAAACGGTCAAGCCCACCAACCGCATCCACAATGCGCTTACCCATCAGTGCACTCACCACGCCGTGCGTTGCTTGCGGACCGGCGTCTATATATACGGCGCCAATTACGGCTTCTAGTGCGTCGGAAAGAATGGACGTCTTCTCGCGGCCACCTGCGGTGTCTTCGCCTTTGCCCAGCATGAGAAACTCACCAATTCCCAGTTCAACAGCAACTTCGGCAAGTGCATTCGCGTTCACCACGCTCTTGCGTAAGTCGGTCAATTTTCCTTCAGGCAAGTCGCTGTGTTGCGTGTACACAATGTCGGCAACTACCCAACCAAGTACGGCGTCGCCCAAAAACTCCAGGCGTTCGTTGCTTTCGCCGCCATCATTTTCGGCATTCCACGATCGGTGATGCATGGCTGTTTCCAGCAAGGATTCATTGGTGAATTCGTAGCCCAGGCGGGCGGTCAATTGTGAAAAGTCAGGCATCAGACTTCAGCGCGTTGGCAATAAGGCCAACCATGTCGCATTCCACCATGTCTTTGGCAACTTTGATGCCGTTCAACATTGCGCGAGCGCTCGATGATCCGTGCGAAATAATGCACACACCATCTACGCCCAACAAAATTGCTCCACCCGTTGAATCTGGGTCGAACTTCGAATACAAATCCAACAACGCAGGCATTAACGCGTCGGCGTGTTCTTTGTATTGCGGTTGGCCAATGCTGGCAAAGAGTTCTTTCACAATCACGCGCATGGTGCCTTCAAGCGTTTTCAGCGCAACGTTGCCGGTGAATCCATCGGTTACCACCACGTCAACATCTGGCGTCATAATGTCGCGGCCTTCAACGTTGCCAATGAAGTTGATGTCGCTCATTGCGCTCAGCAATTCAAAACTCTTCTTACGCAGCGTGTCGCCTTTGCCTGGCTCTTCGCCAATTGACAACAAGCCAACGCGTGGGCGTTCAATGCCATAACGCGCATTGGCGTAAACGGAACCCATAACGGCGAACTGCGTCATCCATTCGGCTTCAACTTCTGCGTTTGCACCGGCGTCCAACATGACGGTTGGTGTGCTGCCAGGAACAGGAATTGGTGTGGCAATGGCTGGGCGCTTCACGCCTTTAATGCGGCCCATGCGCAACAGCGCACTGGCCATAGTTGCGCCGGTGTTGCCGGCAGAGATCATTGCACTTGCAATGCCATCGCGAACTAAGTCTGCAGAAACGACAAGCGTTGAATCTTTTTTGTTGCGCACCGAACTTGCAGGGTCTTCGTGCATGTCGATGAATTCGGTTGCAACGTGCAACGGCAAGTCACCACGATCGGCCAAGTCGGCAGGACCAACAAGTAATACGGGAATGCCAGCAGCAACGGCTTGCTTGGCTCCTTCAACAATTTCGGCGGGAGCTTTGTCTCCGCCTAATGCATCAACTGCAACGGGCAACATGTGCGGGCCCGAAGGTGTATCAGCCAACGTCTACAGCGACGCGACCCTTGTACCAACCGCAGTTTCCACAAACAGTGTGTGGCAACTTCGAGTTGCTGCAACGTGGGCAAACACTGCGTGCTGGTGATCCAAGTTTCCAGGCGCCTGCCATGTGGCTGCGGCCCTTCATCTTCGATTTCTTTTTCTTTGGTACTGGCATCGCGTGCTCGGCTTTCGCTTAAAAAACTTGGTCTTCGGGTGTCAAAGGTTATCGGCTCAGTCGCCGAGTTGACCCCGTAATTGGTCAAGTACCGACCAGCGCTCATCGGTGCGCTGGGCTTGGCATTTGCAGGGGTCACTTTGCATATCTGCGCCACATTGTGGGCATAAACCGGGGCAATCTGGCTTGCACAAAGGCGCATCGGGCAGCCCCAGCAACACGGTCTCGCGAACCATGGGCATTAAATCCACCTGCTCCCCTTCCAAAACGTATGCATCAGGGTTGTCGGGCACGCTTCGATAAATCTCATCAATAGCAACGCGAATGTCGGCCGAAACTTCTCGCAAACAACGGCGACACAACATGGTGGTGCTGCACGAAGTTTCACCTTGCACCACAAGTCCGCCTTGCACGCTTTCAATGTGCAACTCAACATCAATGTCGCGTGTTGCAACTATGCGATCGTCGCCAAATGCAAAATCGGCAACAGGCAAACTAACCGCAATATCTTTTAACGTGCCTGCACGGCGCGTCAGTTCAAGAACGTTGATCGTAAGCGGAGCCGACATAAGGAAAAGGTTTAGTACAGGTCGGTGCGTTCGTGGTCGAAGAACGTTGCACCTGTGGCATCACGTGTTGGTGCAACTACTTCTTCTTCAACAACTGGCGCAATGCGCATGCGCTCGCGGCCTTGGCTTACTTGGCGCGTAATGCGGTCGAGCAAAATTTCAAAGCTTGCAAGGCGCTGATCCAAGAAGTCTTCAAGTTCGTTTTTAATGCGACGTGCATCTGCTACGCCTGCTTCAAGTACTTGGCGCGAACGTGCTTCTGCTGCACGAACTACTTCGGTGCGTTGCACCATGCGCTCGGCTTGTGCGCGTGCTGCTTCAACAATTTCGTCGGCTTCGCGTTGTGTCTTTTGCACAAACTCGGTGCGCTCTTTCAGCATCCAACGTGCTTGGCGAATTTCTTCAGGAAGAATCGCGAGTGCGTCTTGCAACAATCCAACAACGTGGTCGCGGTCAATACGTGGGGTGCTGGACAGCGGCACGTTTGGTGCGCTGGCAATCATGTGAATCACTTCTTCAAGCATCGACTCGGTATCGCCGAGTTCTGCCTGTACTGGTTCGTCTACTGCGCCATCAAAATCGTCGTAACTCATTACTGTGCTCCCTTGCTTTGCTTGGCAACTAATGCCTTCAACACCGGTGCTGGAACCAATGGGGTCTTGTTCGGGCCTGTGTAATTCGCAAACTGACGTATATATGTGCTGGAAATGAATGAACGCTCGGGGCGGCTAAACAACAGCACCGTTTCAATGCCGGTGGCTGCGTTATTGGTTTGCGCCATTTGCTGCTCAATTTCAAAGTCGCCACCGGTGCGGGCGCTCTTCACGATCATGCTGGCGTTAATGCGGGTGGCCACTTCAACGGTGAGTCCTTCATACACAGCCACGCATACGGCGTTGCCCAAGTGAACGGTGCTTTCGCGAATCAGTTCGGCGCGCTCTTCAGGGTTAAACATGCCCGATGGCTTGGCTGGGTTGTGCATCACGCCAATGACCAATTCGCCGAACAGCGAAACTGCCTGCTCGACGACGTCCAGGTGACCCAAATGGAATGGGTCAAAACTGCCGGGGTAAAACGCAACGGCCATAACGACTCTTACGCTAACCGCTGCAAGAACGACACGTACGCCCTGCCATAACGCTTTACGCGGGTTACTTCCCAGCCTGTAATTGCAGGGTTTTCCAGTGTCATGTCGCGATCGCTCTCGGCCACCACAAAATCTGCCTGCACCAAGTCGAGTAATTCGTGCCATTTCGCAAATTCATATGGTGGGTCAGCAACGATCAGCGTTGCACCCTTTACCGAAGCAAGTTGCGACATCGCATCGCCGCGAACAATGGTTGCGCGGTCGGTTAAACCCAACGTTTCTACGTTGCGCTTCAACACTTCAAGGGCGTCTCGATCGCGTTCAATAAATGTGCAATGCGCTGCGCCGCGCGACAACGCTTCAATGCCAAGTGCGCCACTGCCTGCGAATGCATCCACTACACGTGCGTCAAGAATGACGCCGGCACTGCCCAACGCGTTGAAGGTTGCTTCGCGAGCTTTGTCGGTGGTGGGCCTGGTGGTTTTGCCCTCGGGTGCCTCAATTTTTCTGCCGCGCAGTTCGCCTGCAACCACTCTCATGATTTCACGCTATTGCGCATATCTGTCGATACCGATGACTCGATTGACGTGTGGTTGAATAAGCCAGTGAATCACGAGCCAAATGAGGCAGAGCCAGGCCCAGCCGAGCCGCCAACCGAGTCCATTATTTGTGTGGACTGCGGTGGCACTGCCCACTTGCTCACGCAACCGCCCGAAGACAACTTGTGGTTGGTTGGAGACGTGGTCGCCTATCGCTGTTCAGATTGTTTGGACCGTTGGGACCTCGTGCTCATGCCCGAAGGTGAGTGAAGGGAATTTATTTAACCCTTTAGTGTTGTGGTGTGGAAACTTCGAATTCGCGAGAGCGCATCATTGCGGCAGCCAAGCATGAACTTCACGAAGTAGGAATTCTCGGCTTACGCGTGCAAGACGTTGCGAAACGTGCGAACACTTCTGTTTCTCTTATTTATAAATACTTCGAAGATCGCGATGGTTTGTTGGCTCAGGTTTTGGGCGACATGCACGACGAACGTATTGACATGTGGGAGCAGCTTTTTTCCCACGCACTGTCTGATTCAACGCCTCGTGGCGAATTCACGGTTGAAGATCTACTTCTTAAACTTCCTACGCCTAACTCCATTCACTTTCAATCGCTCGGAATGGACAGGGCTCAAACTCTGGCAGCACTCAGCAACAATCCAAAACTGCGTGCACGCATCGAGCAGACAACGCAACGATTGTTCGCACTCACACTCAAGGTGGTGGCAAATGCAGACACCAACGCGAATCCTCGTTCATCAAATCTTCGCGTCATTTCGCTTGTCATCAGCAGCCTCAATTTGATTTTCATCAATAACGAGCTACTTGGTGAGCAGCGCATTACCGATGACGAGTACCGATCGTTCATCCACGCCTATTTCGTGAGCATGAAAAAATAATAAAGAGAATTGAAAACTTTTCACCCCTTTTGAAAATTTTTCACTCCGTAGCCTCGGCTCATGGGTGAAAACAATTACTCCAAGCCAGGCAACGCAATTGAGTCGCGCGAACGAATTCTGCAGGCAACTCGCGCGCGGTTGAAACAAGATGGAATCATCGGTTTGCGCGTAGCCGATGTGGCAAAGGACGCTGAAACGTCGATCACCCTTATCTATAAGTACTACAGGGACAGAGATGGGCTACTCGCCCAAGTGCTTGGTGACATGTACGCCGAGTTTCGCTTGTCGTTCCATATAAAGATCGAAGACTGGCTAGCCACAAAAGACTCGCTCACACTTGAAGAGTTTGCCTATCTCATGCCAAACCCGGCAGAGGAAACAAAACACGCGCGCGACTTCCGTCTGCAAGTGTTGGCAACAGCACTCGAGAACCCCGAGCTGCACAAGAGCATCAAAGATGAAACCACAAACATGTATCGCTGGATGCGCGACACCATCGAAGCAAACCGCCACAAACTTCCAGAGGAAGACCGTGGCTTTGACATTCGTTTTATGACTCTGACCATGTTCAACATGATGTTTGTGTATTACGACTTGGTGGATGAAGATAAGATTTCGGCCGACGATTACCGCGCAATGTTGGTGAACCAAATTCGCAATTCAGCCCGAAACACCTTGAGTTCATAGGGGTATTGACACTTTCATAAACTGAGCGATATCGTTCATTTTATGAAAACAACGGTTGAGGCTTCTCTACTGCCCATCTTGCGCTCGCGCGGCCAGGCCGAAATCCTTTGCGCAGTGCTCGCTAACCCGAACCGTGAATGGACGCTTGGCGAACTCGCAAAAGTGAGTGGTCAGTCGTTACCGACTGTGCAACGCGAAGTTGAACGTGCAGAGTTGGCCGCCCTTGTGGAATCACGCCGCATGGGCCGTCAGCGTTTGGTGAAAGCCGGTCCTTCGCAAATTGCCATCATGTTGGCGAACTTGTTGCTGTGGTCGTATGGCCCAAAGTTTGTGATCGCCGAAGAGTTCGCTGGCATCAAAGGCATCGATCGCCTCTTCATCTTTGGTTCATGGGCTGCTCGCTATCACGGCGTGGATGGCTACCCACCTCAAGACCTCGACATCTTGGTTATCGGAGATGCCAACCTCTCCGATGTATTTCGAGCTGCACACGCCGCATCAAACAAATTACAACTTGAGGTCAATCCCAAGCTTTTCTCGCACACATGGTGGGAGAACAAGACGGGAAGCGGATTTCGAATGGAAATTGAACGCCGCCCAATAGTCGAAATTGAGGTGGGCGATGCAAAACAATCAGCACGAGGAACTACAGGCGCTCGTAAAAGCCGGAAAGCTTGAGCACGTTCCGGTTGACCTCGGTTTTTTTGCTGAGCAATTTGAAAGTTGTACTAAAATCAAAATTGATGTGCAAGCCCTTCTAGAAAACGGCTCAATTCAGGGTGCGTTTCTTGTCGGGTACACATACATAAGAAAATCTGCAACTCTCCTGTTGTACTGCAGAGGCGTGCGACCCACAGCACGTGGTGGCCACAGAGTAATCATTGATGCTCTCGGACTAGACCCACAGGTGTCTAAAGAATTAACGGAGAATTTTGACGAATTCCGCATGAAGAGGAACAGTATTGAGTATCCAGATTTCGCAATCCAAGAGGTAGATCTCGGGTCAATTCACCGCTGTATCGAAATTGGCGATCAGCTGTTGGCCATCGCGCAAAGTATTAGTTCTTAGGTCTTTCTTCCTCTCCCCAGCTCGGCCGTACACATCTCGTTTATGAGACAAGCTACAAATTCCGGGTATAGAGTTTTGAAGGAGGAGGTAGGTATGACTCGCCAGTTTGATGTTGTTGTTGAACAGGATTCTGAAGGCTTTTTTGTTGCCACAGTTCCAGCACTTCCTGGTTGTCATACCCAAGCTAAATCACTTGATGAATTAATGGTTCGCGTTCGCGAAGCCATTGAACTATGCATCAAAGACGTGAGCCCTACAGATGAAATCATGGATTTCGTAGGTGTTCAACGAATAACCGTCGAAGTATGACCTCGCTGCCCTCATTTACGGGCAAAGAACTGATCGCGAAGCTAGAAAAAGTTGGCTTCACAGTTCTGCGCGTCAAAGGAAGTCACCATCTCCTTCGTCACGAAGATGGCCGAACGACTGTTGTTCCGGTTCATGCTGGAGAAACGATTGGTCCGGGATTGCTGTCCAAGATTCTTCGCGACTGCGAACTGTCGCGCGAGGATTTAGCGAAGATCTAGTTCTTGAAGAGGAATTCTTCGTCTTCGGGGCTGAGCAGTAGTTCCAGTTCGTCGCGCAAGCCCGCATGCACCGTCAACGTTGGGTCTGCATCAATAATCCCAAATGCCGACTCGCGTGCAATGTCAATCAGGTCGCGGTCACGTCGTAACGACGCAATCTTCAAGTCACTTCTGCCCTTTTGCGCCGAGTTCATGAGCGTGCCTTCACCGCGCAGCTCCAAGTCGACCTCGGCCAAATAGAACCCGTCAGTGGAATCGACCAACGCATCTACGCGCGGCGAACTCACCTCTAAATCTTTTGTTTGCAACCAGCACTTGGATGCAATGGCACCACGGCCAACACGTCCGCGCAACTGATGCAACTGCGCAATTCCGAAGCGGTCGGCATCGAGCACCACCATGATGGTGGCGTTCGGAACATCTACGCCCACTTCAATGACCGTGGTGGCCACCAACACGTCTAGCTTGCGGTCGCGAAACGCATTCATGGTTTCTTCTTTTTCCGCCGAGTTCATGCGCCCGTGCAACAGCCCCAAGCGCAACTTCTTCAACTCGCCCTTGCCTAGTTCGGCATAAATCTTTTCTGCCGAGGCAACTTCCATCTTGTCGCTTTCTTCAATCATCGGGCACACCACGTATGCCTGTTGACCGGCAGCAACCGCGTCGCGCACATCGGACCACATGGTTTGTTCAAGCAATGGCCCTGCAGCCCACTTCGTAACAATGGGCGTGCGGCCTGGTGGCAATTCGTCCAGCACGCTTACGTCTAAGTCGCCGTACACGGTCATTGCTGCAGTACGGGGAATTGGTGTTGCTGTCATTACCAATACGTCAGGCGTTGATGCATCGCTACCCTTTTGCGACAGCGCCGCGCGTTGTTCAACACCAAAGCGATGTTGTTCGTCAATCACCACTACGCCGAGGCTGTTGAACTGCACGCCTTCTTGAATGAGTGCGTGTGTGCCAATGACAATGTCAATAGTTCCCGCAGCCAATTCGGCCAATACTGCACGCCGTTTTTCACCCGTTACGCGACCCGTTAACAACTCCACTCGCAGTGGCCTGTCGCCAAACAAGTTGTCGGGGTCGGGCACTTGCAAACCATCAAGCAACCGAGACACCCCAACAAAATGTTGTTCAGCCAACACTTCAGTTGGCGCCATGAGTGCACCTTGGTGTTTACCCTGCACTGCCATCAACATTGCATTCACCGCAACAACGGTTTTACCGCTACCCACATCGCCTTGTAGTAATCGGTGCATGGGGTGTGGCCCCGCAAGATCAACACCAATTTCACCAATCACTCGTTGTTGCGCACCCGTTAACGGAAACGGCAACGCCTTCAAAAACCGCGGTACCAATTCGCCATCGACCACATGTTTAATTCCGCGCGAGTCGCGTTCGAATGCGCGCTTGCGACCCACCAACACCAACTGCACACGCAACAATTCATCAAAGGCCAGTCGTCTGCGCGCTTCTTCTTTCGCCAAAATGCTGTCGGGCAAATGAATTCCCCACAACGCAGCAGTGCGGTCAATCAACCCATGCGCAGCCAACACACCACCAGGCACTGGGTCGAGCAACCCGCGCCCCTTGCACCGCTCCAACGCGTTTTCTATCCAGCCCGCAAGTTTCCATGTTGAAATGCCGGCCTTCTCGCTTTGTCCATATATAGGAACAATGCGGCCCGTGCGGTCGCCAATTAAATCCACAATGGGGCTCGTCATTTGCAACGCACCTCTATATGTGTCGGCTTTGCCAAACAACGCCACTTGCAAGCCAACAGTTAATTGTTTCGCACGCCACGGTTGATTAAAGAACACCGCGGTCAACCGCCCCGAACCATCGCCCACCGAAACAGTGATCATGCTCTTGCCGCCCTTCAGCGGCCGCTTGTTTACCGAGCGCACTTCCACCAACACCAACGCTTCTTGCCCCGGCACCAAGTCAGAAACCCGCGCTTCATTCGTGCGGTCTACCCAGCGTCGCGGGTAGGTGGTAATCAAATCGAGCACGGTGTCTACGCCGTAGTCATGCAACGACGCTTTGCCTACGTCGCCAACGCCTTTCAGCACCGAAACTTCGAGTGCCGCCAAATCGCGCAGCGTTATTGGGTCACTCATGGTGACATCCAATCTAAATCACGGGTGATGCGGGTTACTCCACCTGTGCTTATTCAACACCGAATAAGTATGGGTATAACGGTTGCCCGCCTGCATGCACTTCCACTTCAACACCATCAAAGTTTTCGGCAATGTAGGCAACAATTTCTTCGGTTGCGCGAGCCGTTGCTAAGTCGCCCGTAATAATCGTCATCAATTCGCGGCCTGGAGTAACCAATTTGTCGAGCAACGAGCACGAAGCCGCCACCATGGTTCCGCCAATGGCAACAAGGCCATCTCCGCGTACCAGGCCAATCCAGTCGCCTGCGCGCACTGCGCCTGCATCGCTATTCGTGTCGCGCACCGCTTGCGTTACTTCGCCCGTTGCAACAGCAGCTGCTGCATCGCTCATTGCTGCAGCGTTTAATTCTGAAGTGCTTTCTGGGTCGTAAAACACCAGCGCGGCCAATGCTTCAGGCATCGAACACGTTGGTACCACGTGCACCGTCTTCTTCGTCAACGCATTCACTTGGTTGGCAACCGGAATGATGTTTTTGTTGTTCGGCAAAATAACCACATGTTGTGAATTCATGTGTTCAACAGCATCCAACAATTCTTCGGTCGATGGGTTCATGGTTTGTCCACCCGTAACCACACCTTGCACACCCATTTGCCCGAACAGTTCTGCCAAACCATCGCCACTGCAAATGGAAATGACTGCACAGTTCACCGCAGGCAACGACGCAACCGCCGACTTTTTCGGAGAAGCACCCATCGCCGCCTCACGCTGCGCGTGCTCTTCTTCCATCTCTTCAAACAAATCGGTCACGCGAATGTTGAATGGCTTGCCATCCAACTTCAGCGGCGCTTCTATGGCTGCACCAATGTCGTTGGTGTGAATGTGGCAGTTGTACAAACCTTCGCCACCTACCACCACAATGCTGTCGCCAATTTCGCCCCACGCGGTCATAAACGCGCGATGCTGCGAATCGGAAATGTTTAACAAGAACATCACTTCGTAACGCAACTCCGAAACATCTACTGCGCCATCTGCGCCTGCGCGCAACGACACCGCTTCCAACTGTTCGGCACTTGGCCCAGCAACATCTTCAGGTTCTGGCAACGCATCACCGGCAACAACATGCAGTGCCGAATCGATAAACAACATGAACCCTGCGCCACCGGCATCAACAACGCCTGCATCTTTCAACACGGGCAACAACTCGGGCGTGTTGGCCAACGCCGCACGTCCAGCATCTCGTGCAACACGCAACATGTTCACCAAATTTTCACCACGCGAAGCAGCAACAACTGCAGCATCGGCAGTTTCGCGCACCACCGTAAGAATGGTTCCTTCAATTGGCTTCAACACTGCTTCATACGAAGCCACGCTTGCGCTCTTCAACGCGTCAGCAAACTCGGCGGCCGTCGCCGAACCACCAGTAACTCCGCGCAACTTGGCAACCAACCCGCGCATCACCTGGCTCAAAATCACTCCGCTATTTCCGCGCGCCCCCATCAGCGACCCATGGGCTATGGCATCGCATGTGCCGCCCATGTCGACAGCTGCCCCTTCAAGTTCCTTCACCACGGCGTCCAAGGTGCGGGCCATGTTGGTGCCGGTGTCGCCGTCGGGCACGGGGTACACGTTCAGGCGGTTAATGCCCTCCATGTGGGCGCGCAGCGTGGTGCGAAACGTAATCAGGGTTTCGCGTAGGGCCTCGGCTCCAATTGACTCCAGCATGGGCATTAACAAATCGTACAGATTTGCCCCCTCCCTAGACCCTTTTCACACCCTCAAATTGTCGCCACAATGCCTGTTTCTGTAAGAATTTCCCACACCAGAAAGCGAGCCCCCGGCCCGCCCCAAAGGAGAACCATGCAAGGTGTTGTGAAGGCTTTCGACCCCGCCAGTGGCGATGGTGTCATTATGTGCGATTCAGACATGAACGATTACGAACTTGCACCCAATGCCCTCGAAGGTTCTATCTTCCGCATGTTGCGTCAAGGTCAGCGCGTGGTGTTTCAACTGAACGACGCCAAGCAAGCTGCAAAAATCAGTCTCGGTTCAGAATCCGACATGGGAACACCGGGGTACTAACCGTGAGTGGCAAATCAC
>Ga0208788_1000280_pt1 | contig 26141 bp, 21 predicted proteins | sample Wag4_2014_7_11_3_FD_187363 | JGI IMG/M metagenome (GOLD analysis project Ga0208788, IMG submission 187363) | Fresh water mixed with fracking chemicals microbial communities from Ohio, USA - Utica-2 Time Series FC 2014_7_11 (SPAdes) (version 2) ...
GCAACCGGTGCCGGCGCCTTGCAGCGCATCGCTGACGAGGCACAGCCCGCGCGGCGTGCGCGCCTTGAGCGCCAAGTCGATCGCATCGCCACCCACATGCATCAAGTCGCCAATGATCTCGGCGTACAGCGCCGCATCGGTCAGCGCCATGCCGGCGAGGCCGATCTCGCGATGATGGATCGGCCCCATGGCGTTGAATAGGTGCGTGGCCCCCACGGCACCATGCTTGGCGGCTTTGCGTGCAGTGGCTGCGTCACTCTTGGAATGCCCCAGCGACACGCGCACGCCGCTCTTGACGCACTCCGCAATCACGTCAAAAGCACCTGACAGTTCAGGCGCCACGGTCAAGGTGCGCACCATGCGCCCCGAGCCCGTCGAAGGGCCGAGAATGGCACGCAAACCTGCGACGGATGGCGCATGCAAATCATGCTTCGGCAGCGCGCCCGCCATCTCGGGGTTCACAAACGGCCCTTCCAGGTGAATGCCCGCCACACGCGCAACCCCGTGCGGGAGCTTCGCCGCCGCTGCTTCCAAGGACGCGCAGCATTCGCCCAAGACCGATGGTTCGGCCGGGAACAGCGTGGGCTGAAAGCTCGTAGTGCCAAAGCGCGCCAAAGCGCGCGCCATGCCCTCAAGATCCAGCAGCGGGTTACAGCCGCCAAAGCCATGCAGGTGCAAGTCGACGAAGCCCGGAGCGATCACCGGCCCATCGATGGTGTCGTCCAGCTCGACACGCGCGATGCGACCGCCTTGGACCGTCAACGACCCGCCGCGCAGCTCGCCTTCGACAAGCAAGCGGCCGGACAGTACGAGCGAAGGTTCTAGGCGTGCGTCAGTCATTGCGGGAAAGATACACGAGGCACGACGAACCGTACGCGCGCGTCTCGCTGCTACACGGCGTCTTGAGGCGCAACATCTCAGCCGCCCGCACCGGTGCGTGCAACGCAATCACGCCCTGCGGCGCGAGGTGTGCACCCAGCAACTGATCTAGCGCGTCGTACAGCTCTTTGCGCTGCTTGGGGTCTTCGTAGACCGCGAAGGGCGGATCGCAGAAGACGATGTCCCAGGGTTCGCGCGCAGTATCAGGTTCGTGCCACGCGCGCTCGGACAACGCATCGTTGCGCACCACGCGCGTGCGTTCCTCGACGGCCAACTCGGCGACGTTGCGCTTCAGCGTGGCCAACGCAGGCGCCCCGCGCTCCACAAAGCGCGCATGCCTTGCCCCGCGCGACAACGCCTCCAACCCTTGCGAGCCCGAGCCCGCATACAAGTCCAACACCCGTGCGTCCTCGACCTTGGCACCCAACCAGTCGAACAAGGCCGTGCGCACGCGATCCAGCAGCGGCCGCGTGCCCTCGCCAGGCGGGGCCTCAAACTGCCGCCCGCCGAGTTCACCCGAGATGATGCGCATTGCGTCACAGGCTAGCGATTCTTGCCGCGCGAGTCCTTCACCGTCACTAGCGAAGCTAGCAAGTGACTCTCTGGCCTAGGCCAGTGGCTGGGCTGTGGCCGCCACACGCCAACTCGACGACCGTAACGAGAACTGGGCTGGGATCGGCTATTGTCTAGGGCTGCACCATGCCCCGCTTACACGTCAACATCGACCATGTCGCCACGCTGCGGCAAGCGCGCCGTGAAACCTTCCCTGATCCGGTTGCTTGGGCGTTGCGCGCCGAGGCCGCTGGCGCGGTCGGGATCACCTTTCACCTGCGCAAGGACCGGCGTCACATTCAGGATGCCGATGTGAAGGCGCTCAAGAAGGCCGTCACGACGAAGCTCAACTTTGAGATGTCGCTCGATCCCGAGATCGTCGAGATCGCGGCGCGCGCGCGGGCCAAGGCCTATTGCATCGTGCCCGAGAACCGTGCCGAAGTGACGACCGAAGGCGGCTTGGATGTGCGACGCGAAGCCAAGCGCTTGCTGCCGGTGGTGGCGCGTCTAGCGCGGCGCGGTGCTGAGGTGTCGCTGTTCGTCGATCCGGATGTAGAACAGCTTGCTGCGGCGGTGGACACAGGCGCGGAGTTCGTCGAGCTGCACACGGGGCGTTACGCGCAAGCCAAAGGCCGTGCCAAGGTGCGCGAACTGGCGCGCCTAGAACGTGCGGCCATCGCGGCGCACGACGGTGGGCTGCGCGTCAACATGGGACACGGGCTGGACTATGAGAATGTCGTGCCGGTCGCAGCTCTGCCACATGTGGAAGAACTCAACATCGGCTTTGCCATCGTCGCCCGCAGCGTGTTCACTGGTGTAGACGAAGCGGTGGGCACGATGGTGCGTCTCTGCCGCGCAGGAATGACGCGATGAACCAGTTGCACCCTCGCTGCCAGTTGCAAGGAAGTTTGGTAGCGCTCGTCACGCCTATGCGTGGCGGCGCTGTGGACTGGGTGGCGTTCGAGCGCCTGCTCGAATGGCACATGGAACAAGGCACTGACGGCATCGTCGTGTGCGGCACCACCGGCGAAGCGGCGACTCTGTCGAACGAGGAACGCCGCAAGTTGGTGACCAAGGCGCGCCTCAAGCTATTGGGCCGCATCCCGTTGGTGGTGGGTATCGGAACGAATGATACGCGCACCACGATCGCCCATGCGCGTGAGGCGGAGTTGCTAGGCGCGGATGCGCTGCTGGCGGTAACGCCGTACTACAACAAGCCGTCGCCGCGGGGCTTGGTATTGCACTACTCAGCCCTCGCGGAGGCGGTACGCACGCCGATTGTCCTGTACAATGTGCCATCACGCACCGGGGTCGACATGCCGGTCGAGGTTGTCAAGGAAATCGGACAACGCTACGAGCATGTGGTGGCTGTCAAAGAGGCCAAGCCCGACCTCGAACGCGTACGGCGTTTGGTTCAAGAAACGCCCTGTGCGGTCCTGTGCGGCGACGATGCTTCGCTAGTGGACTTCCTCGAAGCTGGTGCGGTCGGAGTCATCGGGGTCGTGAACAACCTGCTGCCAGCGGAGTGCGCTGCATTGGTGCGGGCGACACACGACAAGGACAGCGTGCTCGCCGCGACCATTGCGGAGCGGTTTGCTCCGTTGGCGCATGATTTGTTCTTGGAGCCCAATCCTGTGCCGGTGAAGTGGGCACTCGAGCAGCGCTTCCCGTTCGTGTCTTCGGAAGTGCGCTTGCCTTTAGCGCCGCTGGAGGCAGCGACGAAGACGCGCCTGAGCGTAACCTTGAAGGCGTGTCGCGTGCTCTGATGCGTTGGGTTGCGGGGTTGCTGCTGTTGGTTGGGTGCCAGATGCCACAACAGCAGCGTCCGGATCCGCAGGCGTTGGAGCGCGATTTGCAGGCGCTCACCGCGGATTTCGCAGGGGATGTGGGCATCTACCTGCGCACTCTAGATGGCGCGTGTGAGGTTGCGTTGCGTGCAGATGAAGTATTCCCCACCGCATCGTTGATCAAGGTGCCGATCGCCTTGGGCTTGTTGCAGCGAGTCCAGTCAGGGGAGTTGGACTGGAAGGCGCCCGTCCCCTACGACCCCAAGTACGGGCGTGGCGGCGATGACCTTGTGGCCAAGCTCACGCCCGGTGCCAAAGTGGAGCCCAACAAGTTGCTGTTCTTGATGGAGTCACTCTCCGACAACACAGCCAGTGTGTGGTGCGAAGATCTAGCTGGCGGCGGCGCAACGATCAACGCGTGGATGGAAGCTCATGGCTACCGCGTCACGCGTGTGAACTCGCGCGTTGCTGGCCGTGAATCTGACTACAAGCAGTATGGCTGGGGCCAAACGACGCCGCGCGAGATGGCCGAAATGCTCGTCGCCATTCGCGAACGGCGCGCGGTCTCTCCAGCTGCCGATGAACATTTGGACCGCATGCTGGGCCGTGCGTATTGGGATGGCGAGGCCTTGAGCTCGGTACCCAGCGATGTGCATGTGATCAGCAAACAGGGCGCAGTCAACGCCTCGCGCTCGGAAGTGCTGCTGGTGTCGGCACCACATGGCTCGTATGTGCTGTGCGTGATCACGAAGAACCAAGTCGATCAGTCGTGGGACGACAGCAACGCAGGCTTCCGCTTGTTGCGCGCGGCGAGCGCCATCGTGTGGCAACACATGGAACCCGAGCGACCCTATGCGGCAGCACTCGCCGGGCCGCGTTGGCCGTAGGATGACACCCATGGCACAGCACAGCATGGTCACAGCGTTCGCGCCCGCGTCTGTGGGCAATGTCGCCGTGGGCTTTGACTTGCTCGGCCATGTGATTGCCGGGGTGGGCGATCGTGTGACGGCGCGCCCGTGTGCTCGCCCCGGTGTGCACATCACCAGCGTGCGCGGCGTGGAGACGCGCATCCCGCACGAGGTAGAGCGCAACACCGCAGGTGCTGCAGCACGCTCGTTGTTGCTGCGCGCGCAAGCGCCCTTCGGGGTCGAGCTCGAGCTCGACAAGGGCATCGCTTTGGGCTCCGGCATGGGCGGCTCGGCGGCCTCTGCCGTGGCAGCCGTGGTGGCCGTGAATGCCTTGCTGGCGCAACCGTTGAGCGCACATGACTTGTATGTGCACGCACTCGATGGCGAAGAAGCCGCAACGGGAGCACGACCCGGCGACAATGTAGGGCCGATGCTGCTAGGCGGTCTGGTGCTGGCCACACGCGAACGACTGGTGCGTATTCCCGTGCCTGCGGGCCTATGGTGCGCATTGGTGCACCCGCACTGCGTGGTCGAAACCAAGGCCGCGCGCGAGGTCCTCCGCGGTGCCTATGCCTTGAGCGAGTTTGTGGTGCAAAGCGAGCACTTGGCCTTGGTCTTGGCTGGTTGTCACCAGAATGACCGCAGCTTGGTGCGAGCCGGTTTGGCAGATGTGTTGATCGAGCCACGCCGCGCGGCCTTGGTGCCAGGCTTCGCTGCGGTCAAAGGTGCAGCCTTGGACTGCGGGGCCCTAGGCGCATCGATCAGCGGCGCAGGACCGAGCGTGTTTGCTTGGTGCGAGGATGAACCGCAGGCCCAGCGCTGTGCACGCGCCATGCAAGACGCCTTTGCAGCAGCGGGTCTTGGAAGCGATGCCTACACCAGCCCTGTGGCTGCACCTGCTGCGCAAGTTGTCGCGTATACTTGACGGAAATAGACCCTGCGCTTAGGGTCAGGTGTGTGCATACCACGGCGCGTGTTGGCCTAGCCGTTTGGACAGCTGCGCTGGTCGCGGCGCCGTTATGTGCGTTGCAAGGGCCGTTCACGCGCATCACTGTGACGCCGAGTGGGGCTCAGAGCGTAGGTCAGTTGGATGCACCCTCGATCTCTGCGGATGGACGCTACATCGCGTACTCCAGCACAGCTGCCGATTTGGTGCCCGGCGATACCAATGGCGTGCAAGATGTGTTCGTGCACGACCGCTCGACCGGGGTAACAGAACGCATCAGCGTCGGCGATCTCAGCGCGGTACAGGGCAACGCGCGTTCGTTTCGAGCATCCATCTCTGGCGATGGGCGCTATGTAGCATTCACGAGTGCGGCAACGAACCTCACCTCGCACACGGATACCAATGGGGTGCTGGACATCTTTGTGCGCGACCGCCACTTGCAGCGCACGCGCATGATCAGCGTAGTCGCGGCGGGACATGCGACTGCTGGTGAGGCTGCGTCTGGGTTGTCGCACAACGCAACGCTCTCGGGTGATGGGCAATGGTTGGTGTACTACAGCGAAGCCCACGACCTCGTGCCGCCGGGCGTCGATGGCAACGGGTACGACGATGCGTACTTGGTCGAGCTCAGCACGAACACGCATCAACTGCTGAGTGTGTCGGCCGCAGGAGCAGCTGCGGATTGGCATAGTGGCACCATGGGGCCGGAAGACCCGGCCGCCAATGCCATCTCCGACGATGGACGCTTTGTGGTGTTCAGCAGCACCGCCTCGAATCTGGTGCCGGGCGTCAACTCGGGGCTAGCGACGCTGTATTGGCGCGATCGAGTGACAGGAAGCATCCAAGTTGTGGCGCGCACTCCAACAGGTGCACACTCTCTGCATGCGTCCAGCTATCCGGCGATTTCCGGGGATGGATCGATCATCGCCTACTTCAGCGATGATCCGAATCTAGTGCCTGATGATGGCGATACGCTGTTCAACTTCTTTGCCACCGAACGCATCACAGGAGCCACGCAGCGCGTGGACACGACCTCTGCGAGTACGCCGTGCGCACCTTCGAGCGGGACGAGTTTCGGCATGACGGGGCGTGTGTCGGTGTCCCGCGATGGCCGATTGGTCGCGCTGTCGTGTGATTGCTCGAACAGCGCACCTGGTGACACCAACAACCAGCGCGACATCTACTTGCACGATCGCAGCACACGCGCCACGCACTTGATCAGTCGTGCGCTGACAAGCCAAAGCGGCAATGGCCTATCCACGCGCGCTGCCCTGAGTGCCGATGGTGCCTGGCTTGCGTTCCAAAGTGCTGCATCCAATCTGATCGTGGGCGACACCAACGGCGCACACGACATCTACTGCACGAGCACGCCTTGGTCGGCGAGCACCTTCTGTGCGGGGGATGGCAGCGCTGCACCCTGCCCGTGTGGCAATCAGGGCGGCCCAGGTCGCGGATGCGGCCATAGTGGCAATGCGCAAGGCGTGCGCTTAGCTGCCAGCGGAATGCCCAGCATCGCGTGGGATTCGGTGTCGTTGCTGGCCGCGGGTTTACCGGCAGGTGCACCGACGCTGTTGCTGCAGAGCACCAACGCGGCGAGTGCCATCCTCAGCTTTGGCGATGGACTGAGGTGCTTGAGTTCGCCGGCGGTGCGCATGGGCTTGCGCTCTGCGAGCGCACAAGGCACTGTCGATCGTGGCTGTGGTGTCAGCGGCGATGCACGCTTGTCCGCCGTGGGTCAAGTACCTTTGACAGGCGGTACGCGTTACTACCAGCTGTACTACCGCAACGCCGGGAGTTTCTGCGCCCCGGAGCAGTGGAACACCTCGAATGGCCTGAGCCTGGAGTGGCGTCCTTAGGGCGCAGCACGCAAGCCCGGTACGGGCAGCATCGAGTCTTCCAGCGCCACGCGATAGACCTTGTTGGTCAGTGCGAACAGCACATACTGGGCCACCAAGCCAATCAGCTCGAGGACTTCCTCGTCGGAGACCACGCTCTTCGACTTGATCCAGCAAGCATCATCGATGTCACGGCGCTCGACCAGCTGATCGGTGAGTTCCAGCAGCGCTCTGTCACGCGCTTGCGCGAACACGGCATAGTTGCCGGTGCGAATCGCCTCGAACTGTTGCTCGTCGATGCCAAACTCGCGCCCGACGACCACATGGTGCCGCCAGACATACTCGGAGCTGTACAGCACCCCCATGCGCAAGATGACCAGCTCTTGCTCACGCACGCTGAACTTCATGGCGCGCTTGCCCGCCACCCACCAATCCAAGAACGCCGTCAAGGTCGAGGGCGCGTGCAGCAGCGTCCCCAGCACATTCACCGGCGCGTGCACACCTTTCAAACCATCACCCGGAATGCGGGCCAAGATGCTCTGTTGGTCCGGTGTGAGATTGGCCGTGGATACAGGAACGATGCGGGGTTGATTCATGGGAGCTAGCTGAGGGCTTCGGGGAGATAGTCTAAGGCTGCGGCGGCCAGCAACGGCTCCGTACGCGTGCGCAACTGCTGTGGTTGGGCCGTCAACTCGAGCGCCAAGAGGCGGCGACCTTGGCGGGATCCATAGCGACCTTGGTCTTCCTCCCAAATGAAGGCGGAGCGTCGCATGCCTCCATCCGCGAGGCGCGTGGGCAGGTTGCTGGCATCGGCGGGAGTCGAGTTGAGGTACCAATTGCGATGCGATGCCTGCATCCATGCCACGAGGCTCGCCAGTGCCGTACCGTACGCGGCTGCGTTCAAGCCGTGCTGACTGGCATCGAGCATGGGCATCAACTCGTCAAGCGTGCTGTACGCAATCACCGGGAATACAGGACCAAAGTTCTCCTCAGCCACGATGCGCATCTGCGGCGCACAACCGGTCAACACGGTGGGCTCGAACGCTTCAGCACCTTCGAGTCCCACATCCACACATCGTCCTCCACACACCAAACGCGCACCCGCGCGCAAGGCATCATCGACTTGCGCACTCAAACGCTGACGTACTGTGGGTGATGCAATCGGACCAATGTCGGTGGTTGCTTGCTCGGGAGGGCCGATGCGCATGCCGGCCACGCGTGCGGCCAAACGCCCGACAAAGTTCGCATGTACATCCCGATACACGAAGAAGCGCTCAAAGGCCGAGCAAGACTGACCGCCGTTCATAAGGCCGCCGCGAATCGCAGCGTCTACCGCAGCATCGATGTCGGCATCAGCGCCGACGATCAGCGGATCATTGCCGGGGCCTTCAAACAGCACGCGCGTGCGCGTCGACTCGGCCAACGGTCGGTAGGCATCGATCCAACTGTCATCGCCATAGATGACGACTGCTTGGATGCCCGCGTCGCGTAGCGCATTGGAAAGAAACTGCGGTCCGCTGCAATCGGACACGATCTCGATCCCCGGCAGGTGCGTGCGCAGTAGCTCGCTAAAGACAGGTGCGGAATGCACCAACTGAGTGGGAAAGCGCACCACCACCCGGTTACCTGTCAGCCACGCGCCAACCACAGCTTTGGCAATGGTGAGGCCGATGCTGTTCTTAGGCATCAAGATCGCCACACCACCGCACGGCTGCGCGTTGCGAATGTCGCGTGCTGCGAGGACCGGCAAGCTGCACAAGCGTGCGGGCACCTCGAGTTCGCGTACGGCAATGTCCTTGGGCAACAGCAACGTGTCGCGCCCATAGGCCTCCAACAGGGACTTGCGTACGGCGGGCTGCAAGAAGGCGCGCCCCAGGGCACGCACATGCGCGAGCCGTTGATCGAAGTCTAGTCCCATCGCCCCGAGTCTAGACGACCAGTCCCGAACGCGGGAATTCTTGCGCACTTCAGCGTAGACGCGTCCTACGTCTGCGCTGCAGCGAGGATCAGCGCGAGCCGATCACCAACTCACGCCGACGCGCTGACCACCCAATCGGGCGATCCAAAAGGATCTCTGAACCCAACACGCCCGCAACACCCGCGAAGGACAAGGTTACCGCAAGCAGACGCGGCAAGCGCCCACAGCGCACCACGAACTGCACATCGGCGACGCGCACAGGCACATGATGCGCTTGTGTGGTGAAGGTGCCGAGACCAGGGAAGAAGTCTTCCGTGGTCCCGGACACGCGGTAGCGCTCGATGCCCGGGTCTTCCCAATAGGAAAGCTGGGCACCTGTGTCGAAGAGCATGCGTACGACGTGATCACCGACACCGACTCGCACAATCGGCAAGCCCATGAAGTCATCAATAGTCGCGGTCTGTCCCTCGAACTTGAGGCTGTCGCTGGCGTGCGCTGTTTCATTGGGCAAGTCCAGGAGCCAGTCCATGCGCTGCAGCACATCGCTGCCAAGTAAACCGGACACGGGCTCGCCCAGCGACTCGCGCAAGGCGGCCACGCCCAGACCCAGATAGCTGGGCTGCACGCGCATCGCATGGGCACCAATGACCAGCTCCTCGCGCTCGCCGAAGCTGGCCGGTGACCCCGTATCGAAGAGCCATAGTTCCCCGTCTAACTCCAAGTACGGATGCCCGTTCTTGTAGCGCAAGCTGTAGGTCGCATGGCTCATGGCTGTGTCTCTTGTGCTTAGCTTCTCGTCAGTAGTGCCGGTTTCGTCAGGGGCTTGAATTCGTAGGCGTACTTCTTACATCGGGCATCAGCTATTGTCGCGTCTGCGTAGCTCGCGCTCTTGCCGGCCGCCCTTAAGAGAACGGATGTACATCTCCTTGAGTGTCATGGGATCCATCGGAGCCTCCGCTGCTGACACTTCCTCAACCGTTGCACGCCAGATACGGGCAGCTTGAGGTGCATGCGCTGCATACTCCTCCATCTGCGGCGACACGCTGCGGCGCACCCGTTCCACTGCAGCATAGTCCCCTGCCTCGGCGTGCATGGCAGCGGTGCGTCCCAACCAGTACGCCGCCTGCTGCGTCACCACCACCGCATCAGCTGGGCTCACAGTTCCTGCCTGAGTCGAGGATACCGTCAAACAAACCTGACACTCATACTGCACGCGCTGACCAGTAGCCACTTGCATGCCCGAGACCACAATGGGCAGTGGCAACTCGGTCGCATCACGCAGATCCGGCAGTTGAAGCGCACACACCACTGTACGCTGCGTACCTGCATACAAAGATCCGAGGCTGATGTGGTGCGTGTGCGCAACCTGGCGTGAAGTTGTAGCGAAGGGCTGCAGGGTCACCATGTCGGGCACCGTGACACTGAGTTCTACTTGTCCGGCCACCATCGAGCCCAGTTCACTTAGTTCACCCAAGAGGACTTGCACGATCGCTTCGGGATCGTTGGCATGGTGGAAGCGCCCGCCCGAACTTTCGGCGATGGCATCTAGTTGCGCCGTTGAGTAATGCGCGCCCACGCCTACGCAGGTGGTGACGATCCCTTGCTGTGCCGCCACATGGCCGAGTTTGGCGAGTTCGTCGGGACTTGTGATGCCAGCATTGGCCTGACCATCCGAAAGGAGCACAACGGCCAAGCGCCGTCCGGTCTGGGACTTGGCTCGCACGAGCTCCATGCCCGTGATCCATCCGCCCGAGAGATTCGTGTTTCCACGCGTTTCCAAGTTGCCCACCTCCGTCACGAGAGCTTGACGACCCTCCGGTGTCATGAGCGTGGAGCTAGCGTGGACACAAATGTCGGTCGCAAAGCTGATGATCGAGACGCTATCGCCGGCATCCAGGCGCTGCACGAGTAGCTGTACAGCTTGCTTGACAGCATCGAGCTTGGCACCGTTCATGGATCCAGAGGCATCCAGAACCAAGGCCAACTCAAGGGGGCGACGCCGCGTAGCCGGTGAGTCTTGTACCTGAGCCGGTGTCAGCTCGACGATCAGGTGGCGTGTACCACCTGTCGGTCGAACGAAGGAGTTGTCCAAGCGAGCTGACAAGTGAACGAGAGGCTGAGTCATGATGGGTATCTCCGCTACAAGGAACTTCGTGACCCGGTCGAGAGCTTGTGTATGGGCAGACCGGTAGCGCCCACACACATGTGCGTTGCAACAATCACCTCAACGAGGCGCGGCCGTCAGGCTGGCGGAGCCCCCTGGATCCAGCGCCGCAAGTTCTGCGCTAGGGACTCCAACTGCAGGCGCTTGGCCTCGTCAGCACCTCGCATAGACAGGCGTAGGTCTGGCGTGACATCCATGCTGATCCAGAGCTCCTCGTGACTCGAGGTGGGAACGGTTCGGGACTCTGATGCTGAGGGCTCGAAGCTCATGTCCGCATGAGCTCGCGAGCGGCGGCGCAGGTACACCGGATCAATGTCCGTCATGAGCCGAGCCTCCACCGTCTCCTCACCGCGGGCGATGCGCGACACCTGCTCAGGCGGCAGCGACTGCAACAGTTGGCGTACCAAGGGTAGCGGCAGCTCGTACGGGGTCGCTCGACGCACCGCGATGATGAACTGCAGCTTCTCGAGGTGCTCTTGGGTGTAGGTCGTGGCACGCCCGCGCCCCACCGGCTCGGGCAGGAGCCCGTCGTAGATGTAGCCGCGAATCGTGCGCTCCGAGATCCCCGTCAGGCGGGCGAGGTCCTCGAGGCTGTGCTGACGCGGAACGGAGTCGCTGTCCATGTGAGCAGAGTATCTAGGCAAGTCGGAATGTCAAGTTGCCAAATAGGAAATATGTCAACCTACATAAGCCGCGCCACTGCCGCCAAAATGACATCATTAGCTGCCATATTGGCTTCTATTGGACCCGCTCCTGTTCAGAGAACCCATGCCAGGGCCCCTTCCAGCCACTTCGCGCTCGTGGCACGCGCCTTGCCTAAGGCTTCGCGTCCAAGGGGGGACACCTACATATGAACGACCGTTTCACCATCCGTACACAGACCGCTCTCCAAGAGGCTCAGCTGTTGGCCCAAACCGAAGGGCATCCCGAGCTGACGCCGGCCCACTTGGCCATCGCGTTGCTCGAAAAGCCCGAGGGCGTGACGGCGGCGCTGTTAACTAAACTTGACATGGACCCCAAGGTCCTCGTCGGCGAGCTGCGCGCTGCGCTCAAGAAGTTGCCACGCGCCAGTGGCGGCCAGCTTGTAGGTTCGCGTGCCTTGAATGAGACCCTGCTCGAAGCGCAACAACTCGCACGAAAGATGGGTGACGAGTATGTGTCGACCGAGCATGTGCTGGTCGCGCTCTCCAAGAAAGGTGGTCCTGAAGTAGCGGGGCTACTCGCTGCTCGTGGCTTGCGCGCCGAACGCATCGAAGCGGCGCTGACGGAAGTGCGCGGTGATCGCAAGGTCACGACCGACAACCCGGAAGCCAGCTTCGAGGCGCTGTCCAAGTACGCGCGTGACCTGACGGAAGCCGCCACGCAAGGCAAGCTCGACCCTGTCATCGGCCGCGACACCGAGATCCGGCGCGTGATGCAAGTGTTGACGCGTCGTCGCAAGAACAACCCTGTGCTCATTGGCGATCCTGGCGTGGGCAAGACCGCGATTGCCGAAGGCCTTGCCTTGCGCATCGTCGCGGGCGATGTGCCGGAAGGCCTGAAGAACAAGCGCGTCATGGCGCTCGACATCGGTGCACTGCTGGCCGGCGCCAAGTACCGCGGCGAGTTCGAAGAGCGCTTGAAGGCGGTTCTGGAAGAGATCGCACGCGGACAAGGGTCCATCGTGCTGTTCATCGACGAGCTCCACACCTTGGTCGGTGCTGGTGGCGCCGAGGGTGCGGTGGATGCGGCCAACATGCTCAAGCCCGCACTGGCGCGCGGCGAACTGAACTGCATCGGCGCCACAACACTGAACGAGTACAAGAAGTACATCGAGAAGGACGCTGCTCTTGAGCGGCGCTTCCTCCCTGTGTTGGTGGGCGAGCCAAGCGTCGAGGACACGGTCGCGATCCTGCGCGGCTTGAAGGAGCGCTACGAGGTTCACCATGGAGTGCGCATCACCGATGAGGCTTTGGTGGCGGCTGCGCGCTTGTCAGATCGCCACATCAATGATCGCTTCTTGCCGGACAAGGCCATCGACTGCGTCGACGAAGCCGCTGCTGGCTTGCGCACAGCGATCGACTCTCTGCCGCCGGAGCTCGACAGCGTCGAGCGCAAGCTGCGTCAACTGGAGATCGAGCGCACAGCGATTGCGCGCGATGAAGAACGCGAAGCGCAAGCTCGCCTTGTGGCCATCGGCCGTGAAATGGCCGAGCTGAAAGAAGAAGCCAGTGCGTTGCGCGCGCGCTGGGCGACCGAAAAGGAGCTCATCGTTGCCATTCGTGCGGGCAAGACTCTGATCGAGTCTCTGCGCGATGAAGCTACGAAGAAGGAACGCGAGGGTGACTACGAGCGGGTCGCGAAGGTGCGCTACGGTGAACTGCCGACAGCCCAAGCCAACCTAGAGGCGAATGTAGAGAAGCTCCACGCGGCCCAAGCTGCAGGCGCGTTGCTGCCCGAAGCAGTCGATGCGGAGCTGATCGCCCGTGTGGTCAGCCGTTGGACCGGCATCCCGGCGACACGACTGCTCGAAACAGAACGCGAGAAGTTGTTGCACATGGAGGACCGCATCGGTGCGCGCGTCATCGGGCAACGCCACGCGGTGGAAGCCATCGCGCAAGCTGTGCGGCGTGCACGGGCAGGTCTCCAGGAGACAACTCGACCGCTGGGTTCGTTCTTGTTGCTCGGCCCCACTGGCGTCGGCAAGACAGAGCTTGCGAAGTCGCTGGCGGAGTTCTTGTTCGACGACGAGACCAACCTAGTGCGTCTGGATATGAGCGAGTACGCCGAGAAGCACTCGACGGCACGCATGATCGGTTCGCCTCCGGGCTATGTCGGTCACGAGGAAGGCGGCGCACTCACTGAGGCTGTACGCCGCAAGCCGCACGCTGTGGTGCTGTTCGACGAAGTCGAAAAGGCGCACTCGGATGTGTTCGATGTGCTGCTCCAGCTGCTGGATGATGGCCGCCTGACCGATGGGCAAGGGCGCACCGTGGACTTCTCGCAAACGCTGGTGCTCATGACCAGCAACCTGCGGCACGAAGACCAAGTACGACAGTACTTCCGCCCCGAGTTCATCAATCGCCTCGACGAAGTGCTGGTGTTCGACGCGCTCAAGCCCGAGCAACTGAACGCCATCGCTCAGGTGCAAGTGCAGCGCATCCGCACTCACTTGGCCGAGCAAGAGATTGGCTTGGAGGTGACGGAAGCTGCACTTGCCGAGCTAGCCAAGCTGGGCTGGAGCGAGGAGTACGGTGCGCGTCCGCTCAAGCGCGCGATTCAAAAGAATGTCCAGAATGTGCTCGCCGACGCGATCTTGGCTGGACGCATCCAGCGCGGCCACACCGCCGTGGTGGATGTCTCGGATGGCCGCTTCTGGGTAGCACCCAAGAAGGCTGAAGTGACGGCAACTGCTGCCGTCTAAGTGGACACCGCTGCATCCGGGGGGAGGCGGCGGCTACGCGACGCGCGAGGAGAGCGGGATGACCGCTAGCCTCGCGCGTCCTTATGGCCGTACACAGCGGAAGCCAAGATGTTGGAGGCTTGTGTCAGGCGTACTGGACATGCGCGCGCTAGGACGGTACGAGGCGCAGTAGCTGTCATTGCATAAGTAGGAACCGCCACGATGGACGCGCGGAAGCGATGCCTGGTCCGACGGCTGTGGCCCCACGGGGTTGTGAATCACCCCATCCCCACTCGTCGCCCGCATAGCGTAGGCATCGGATGCGTATACATCCTTGCACCACTCCCACACATTGCCGGCCATGTCGTACAGGCCGTAACCGTTCGGTTCAAAACTTTTGACAGGTGCGGCCAACAAGTACCCATCCGCCTGCGTGTTGGAGACGGGAAACACTCCTTGCCAAGTGTTCGCACGGCGCGGATCTACAGGTTCGTCGCCCCACACATTCACCTTGCCTGCGAGTCCTCCACGCGCGGCGTATTCCCACTGTGCTTCCGTGGGAAGCGACTTACCGGCCCACGCGGCATAGGCGAGCGCATCTTCATAGGCAACATGCACCACCGGCTCGTTGTCTTTGCCTTCGATGCTGCTGTGGGGCCCCAGCGGATGCTTCCAGCAAGCTCCCAGTGTCCAACGCCACCACTCTTGAAAGTTGGCAAGATCTGGTTGCGTAGCAGGCGAAACAAACACCAGCGAACCCGGTTGTAACTGCTCGTCGGGCGGCTTGGGTGTGCCAGGAGGCAACTGCTGCTGCAACTGCCCCCAATCCACGGGTCGCTCTGCCACCGTGCGATACCCAGTGGCCGCAACAAACGCGGCAAACTGCGCGTTGGTCACCTCGGTAGCGTCCATCCAGAATCCGTCCAGCTGCACGCGCTGACGCGGGAACTCGTCCTCGCGGGCCAAGGGACCACAGCCGCCCATGGTGTAGACGCCCGGGGGAATCCACACCATACCGGCGGGAGAGCTGTCAGGAGCATTTGACGAGCGCGGTTCACAGCCAACCAGCACAAGGCAACCGACGAGAACGGGTGACCTAATCACCGCGCCCCTCAAGCAACCCGTACTCGATGACCTTGCCTTCCTGCAGACGCACAAAGCACTCCTCGCGCACAAGTGCTCGCCCGCGACGCGGCAAGCGATAGAACAAGAGCTCTACTCCAGCTCCTTCTTGCCGCGTCATTTCCGGCTCACCCATGGCGCGCACGACCTCGGCGCGGCTCATACCTCGCTGCACCCCGTCCCACTGTGCAGGTGTGCGACAACCACTCACAAGGATCAGAAGCCACACGCCTACAGTGCGCATCGGTCGCATAGAAGCCACTGTAGCATCGTTCTGCTTGACGAGTAGACTGACACAGTTGAAGCCGCATCCCCCGTCGGGCATTGCTCCCTTTCACAGCCGCTCGCCTAGCCCGCGGTGTGCGGCCTGTGCGTTGCCTGTGGCGACGTGCATGTGTGCCGACGTCCAACCCATGGCCACACGCACCAAAGTCGTGGTGTACGTCCATCGCCGCGAAGTGCACAAGACCACGGGTACGGCGCGCTTGGTGCCGTTGACTTTGTCGAACAGCGAATTGCGTACTGTGGGACTGCCGGAAGATCGTGTGCAGTACGACGGGCTTGAGAGCGAAGAGCGCTTGGTCTTGTTGTTGTCGCCCACCGCCCATTCGGTAGAACTCACACAGGAGTTGGTAGGCGAACGACTCGTGACCTTGGTCGTGCCGGATGGCAATTGGCGGCAGACGCGACGCATGGCCACCAACGAACCGCAACTGGCCCGCTTGCAAGCTGTGCATTTGCCTTTGGGGCCTGCACGCCGCTTCGAGCTGCGCAAACACCCGGAGGCACAGCGCCTCTCGACTTTTGAAGCGATTGCTCGAGCGCTAGGCGTGCTGGAGGGATCGGCGGTGCAACAAGCGTTGGAGCAGGCGCTCGCACTCAAGGTTGAACGCACCGTGGCTACGCGAGGTCGCGCACATGAGTGATGCCTACTATCGCCTCGTACTGATGGTGGGCGTGCTCGCAGTCCTGATTTGGTCCGCGATCGGGCCGCATGACCGCGTGACATGGTGGCTAGAAACAGCACCGGTGTGGGCGGGACTTGCCGTCTTGATTCTCACGCACCAGCGCTTTCCGCTGACGCGCCTGGCGTACACGCTGATTGCCGTGCACATGCTCATCTTGTGTGTGGGTGGCCATTACACCTACGCACTCGTACCAGCTGGCGATTGGGTGCGCGACATGGTCGACGGCACTCGCAACAACTACGACAAGCTTGGGCACTTCTGGCAAGGCTTCTGCCCCGCGATCGTGGCGCGCGAGTTGATCGTGCGCACCTCACCTCTACGCAGCGGTGGCTGGCTGTACTTCTTGGTGTTGTGCTTCGCCTTGGCACTGAGCGCCGTGTACGAACTCATCGAATGGGCAGTAGCTCTGCTGTCCGATGAGGCAGCGGATGCGTTCTTAGGCACACAGGGGTACGTCTGGGACACACAAAGTGACATGTGGTGGTGTGGCATCGGTGCGCTTGTGGCACTCACAGTTCTTGGCCGTGCGCACGATCGTCAACTGCTGCAACACACGCTCCTATTGGTGGGTACGGTCTTCCTTACGGCCTGTACGAGCCTCAGCACATCTGATTCTGGTTGGGATCACATCCAAGTCGATCCTCGCACGACCACACTTGCAGCCGCACTCGAGCAAACGGCGCGCACTAGGCGCCCTACGGTGATCGAACTGTTGCCGGGTGACCACCTGCTGCGCGACAGCGTTGTCATTGGGGCCCATCATCCCCCTCTTCAACTTCGTGGTCACGGCGACACGACACGCCTCACTGGCAGCATTAGGCTCGACCACCTGCAATGGACACCCTTGCATGGACAAGTCCAGCAAGTGCAAGTACCGGCCGAACTCCTGCAAGGCTGGCACGGTGGCTTGAGCGGACCCGTGCACACTGGCCATGGAGTCGAGGTGCAAGCGATTCACAGTGAGTTGGTGCTGGGTACACAAGCTCTGCGCTTGGCCATGTGGCCGAATTCCGGCTTCACGCCGATGGATGAGTTGCTCGACGCAGGCTCCGCACCACGCCTAGCTGAACCCGACATTCCGCTTAGCGAGCGCAAGCAAGAGCCGCCCCGCGGTGGCGTCTTCCGCGTCAAGGATACTGGACAGGCGACCCGGTGGTCTCACGAGACCAATCTGTGGGCTCATGGCTATTGGAATTGGGATTGGTCAGACGAACAGTTGCCGGTGCAAGCTGTGCATGCCGATGGCCGTGTGGTGCTGGATATGCCCCACCGCTATGGACTGGCGGCGCGTGGCTCTTGGCGCATGGTGGGAGCTCTATGCGATCTGGATGCTCCCGGCGAGTTTTGGTTGGACGCACAGACCAACCGGGTATGTGCATGGCTTCCGGAGACGGAGGCGCAAGCTTCCCGTCGACTGACTCTATTGGCTGCGCCGTTACTACGAGTAGATAGAGCACGCGACTTGCACATCGAGGGCATCTCGTTCGAGGCCTCACGCGGCGCAGGCATCGTGGGCGCTGATGTAGAGCGCGTCAGCGTTGACCACTGCACCTTTCGACTCTTGGGCACACGCGGTGTTGCGCTGCATGGTCAGTCGATCGCAGTGCGCAGCTCGCTCTTCGAAGACTTGGGCGGTGCAGGAGTGGAGCTCGATGGCGGCGATCGCCTGCACTTAACAGCAGCGAACCATCTCGTTGAGGACTGTGTGTTTCGGCGCACAGCGCGAGTGTTGCGCACCTACCAGCCGGCAGTACGCCTCGCTGGCGTAGGCACGCGTGTGGTGCACAACGAGTTTTCGGAACTACCCCACTTCGCGTTGATGGCCGCGGGCAACGACCACCTCATCGAAGCCAACTCTTTCCACCATGTGGTGCAGGAGACAGGTGATGCAGGCGCCATCTACTTTGGTCGCGACTGGACCACACACGGCAACATCATTCGCGGCAATCTCTTTCACGACATCCAAGGCAACGATGCGCGCTTTCAGAACGCGGTCTACCTCGACGATATGGCCAGTGGTGTGCTCGTCGAGCGCAATGTGCATGTGCGGTGCAACTGGGGCGCATTGATCGGTGGCGGCCGTGACAACACCCTGCGCGACAACCTCTACATCGAATGCGTGCAAGCCATCATCTACGACGCTCGCGGAGTCGGTTGGATGGCCGGCGCTATTGCGGATGCGAGCACATCCACGATCTTGCAGCGCTACGCCGCCATGCCCATCCAAAGCCAGATCTGGAGTGCACGTTTCCCATCCTTGCTTGACTACTTGAGCGATCGACGCGGACGCCCAGTTGGCGGACGCATCGAGGGCACGCTACTGGTGTCCAGTACACTTGGCAGGGTGGAGGATCCGGGCTGTGTAACGGTCTCCGGCACGCAAACCTTGGCGCATGACGCGCTAGGACTACAGGGCGGCAGCCCCGCGTGGCTCGAGAGCCTGCGCCAGAAGACTCTCAGCGTGGCCGGAAGTTCGTACGGACCTGTGGGTCCGCGGACAGCAAGTAGGGCCGGCCGATAGCGCAACTCCACCATGGCTCGTATCATTTAGGGGCCGGTACAGCCCATGTACGCCCAGTGGATCCTCTTGCTGATGATGCTGCCCGGATGGCTACTGCCATCGGGTGTGGTGTTGTCTTGGTGTGGATGCGCACTGCGCGAGAAGGCAGAGACCAGTGCCTCGTGCTGCAGCATCGTGGAAGAGGTGCCCTCGTGCTGCGAGCCTGAGTTCGCCACGCCTGAATCCACCACACACAAGTCAACAGACGGTGACTGCTGCTGCTCCGTAGAAGCGCCGGATCATGATGCTGGCTTAGTACCGGCGACCATGACGGTTCCGGCCTTGCCGCAGCTGGCCCTCGGTCATGCTTGGTCTGTGTCAGGTTTGCCGTACTTGTCCAGTTGTCCTGACACTCGTGGGCTACAGGATCGTCCACGAGGACCGAGTCCCGGGGCAACGCTCCTTCCTTTGCGTTTGTGATGCCACGACCACGACCATCGCCTCCACTTGTGGTGGCAGATGGATGTGACTTTGCGTTCCTACTGTTGTTCTGTGCGGCACTGCGCCGCTAGGTGACTCTCATGCACTCGTTCTTGCTCGCACTCTCGTTGCTGTTGGCACAGGCTCCTGCACCGGCACAGGCTCCTGAAGTCACAGTCCCCACATGGCCGAACCCCACTTGCCCCGTCATGGGCAAGCCCATCTCCACGCGTCTCTACACCGACACCAAGTACGGACGCATCTACATCTGCTGCAAGACCTGCGTGAAGGACATCCAAGAGGATGTAGAGACCAACTACAAAGCCTCGTACCCCACGACAGTGAAGGTCGAGAACACGGTGTGCCCGGTCACGGGCACTGCTCTACCCAAACTTGCCGAAGGCCAAAAGCCCGTGCTGGTCGTCCTGCAAGGCCGCGAGTTCCGCGTCGCCGATGCGAAGGCCGCCACACTAGCCAGCGAGGACGCGCAAGCCACCTTGGCCAAGCTGTCGGATCCGAAGCTCATCGATGTAGCCAATGCAACCTGTCCAGTCTCCGGCGGTGCTGTAGCGAAGAACATCTTCGTGGTGCATGACGGTCGCATCGTGCGCTTGTCGTCCATCAAGCTGATCGAGGACTACAAGAAGGACGCGGCCAAGTACTTGACCAAGGCGCTCGAACTGCGCGCCAAACAAGATGCGCAACTGCAGCCCAAGAAGGCAGCACAGTGATGCGCACGCTCGGCGTACTGCTGTGCCTGTGCCTCAGCGCATGCAGGACCGCGGCTCCGCTGCCGGAACCACCCCGCACGCATCCTGCATCTCCACAAGCTGACGAAGCACCGGTGCCTGAGCTGCAAGCGCGCACACTGCCTCACGCTCGCACAGGAGGCTCCTGATGCGCTGGGGTTCGTTGCTTGCGCTCGTGTGTAGTGCCTCTGCCGGTACCGCGTGTGTGAGTGCTGCCGATGAGCACGCCGCAGCACGCGAGCGCGTCGATGCACACCTGCAGGAGCGTTTGGGAGCCACTCCCCGCACCACCACATCCGAGGCCGAGGTCCAAGAGCGTGTGCAGCAACTGCTGCACGATGGCTTGAGCGAAGCGGAGGCCGCGCAACTGGCGCTCAGCGTGCAACGCTCTGTGCAAGCGCGACTCGCGATTTTGGGCGCGGGTGCGGCTGAGTTCGCGCAAGCCATGCTGTGGGCCAACCCGGTGCTGGGCGGTGACTTGGTGTGGATGGACGGAGGCACTGAGGTGGAGCTCTCGCTCGCGCAGCCTCTGGCGGACATCTTGCTAGCACCCTTGCGGCGCGCGAAGGGCGGCGCGGAGTTGCGCGCGTTGGAAGCCGAGGTTACGGCTTCGGTCGTGGATGCCGTGTTCCATGCGCGGCGCGCCCATGTGGCGGCACGCTTGGCGCAGCAAGAGCTTGACTTGATCACCGCGCAGCTAGGCACGGCTCGTGCGGCCGAGAGCTTGATGCAAGACCTTGCCGAGGCTGGCAACATCACGCCGGTGGAGCTTGCCCATGCGCGCGCAGAAGCGGAGCGGTGGGAACAAACGCGCGCCGAAGCCGAGCGCGACTGGTGGGCGGCGCGTGAGGTGCTGAACCGCGCGACAGGTTTGTGGGGTGTGCATACGCAGTGGGTACTTGCTGTGGAGATTCCGCGCGATCCACTCGCTGATGACCCCAACGCCACTGTGGATCTGACCGGCGTGGAAGCCCGTGTCGTGCAAGCCTCTCTCGAACTAGCCGCTGCACGCGCCCGCATGGAAGCTCAAGCGCACAGCGCAGGCATCCAAGAGTGGTCCACCATTCTTCCAGATGCGCAACTGGGCCTCGCTGCCAAGAAAGATGCCGACGATGCTTCGTGGGGCCTCGGCCCCGCCGGCGCCGTAGCCTTGCCTTTGCTGGACGCAGGCAGCACGGCGAACTATGCAGCGCAAGCGCGCTTGCGTGCGCTCGCCGAACAGTACTGGTCCTTGGCGGTCGACCTGCGTTCGGCTGCGCGCACTGCACGCGAGCGTCTGCGTGGCTACAGCTACGCGGCCCGTCATGCGCGCACGGTGTTGGTCCCTGCGGAGCGCAGCGTAGTCGAAGAGACCCTGCGCAACTTCAACGCCATGCAGATCGGCGCCTTTGATGTGTTGGTGGCGCGACGCAACGAACTGGCGGCCGAACGCCGCGCGGTGCAGCTAGAAGCTGCCGCACACCAAGCACGACTCGACCTCGATGAGTTGCTCGCTGGTCACTGGTCACGCTCACGCACCGAACTCAGCAACAAGGAGCCCTCCGATGAGCACCACCCGTAGAGAGATGTTGCGCAACGCCTTAGTTGCCGCTGCAGCCGCTCCAGCGTTGCGCGTGTACGCACAGACACCTGCACAGCCTCCTCCTGCGCACGCCGCACCCACGCCTCCTGCGGAGTCAGAGTTGAACTACCGCCCCGTCATCACACCGAACAACAGCGCGCTGGCTTGGCACATGGTCGACGGCGTGAAGGTGTTCCACCTCATCGCCGAGGAGGTTGAGCACGAGTTTGCCCGCGGCCTGACAGCGCGTTGCTGGGGGTACAACGGGCGAGTCCACGGCCCCACGATCGAGTGCGTGGAAGGCGACACCGTGCGCATCTATGTCACCAACACACTTCCTGCCGCCACGAGCGTGCACTGGCATGGTCTCTATGTGCCGAGCGGCATGGATGGTGTCAGCGGCTTGCACCAACGCGCGATCGAACCAGGCGAGACCTTCCGCTATGAGTTCACGCTGCGCCAACACGGCACCTACATGTATCACTCGCATCACGACGAGATGACGCAGCAAGCACTCGGCTTGATGGGCCTCTTCATCGTGCACCCGCGCGTCGACCCGCAACCTGTAGATCGCGACTACGCGATCCTGCTATCGGAGTGGAAGATCGAGCCCGGCGCGAGGCGGCCTGATCCGAACGAGATGGTCGACTTCAATGTGCTGACGATGAACGCCAAGATTCATCCCAGCACACAGAACTTGGTGGCCAAGCTAGGCGAGCGCGTGCGCATTCGTCTCGCGAACTTGTCCGCCATGAGCCACCACCCGATCCACCTGCATGGACACTCCTTCCATGTCGTGGCGACCGATGGCGGCGCGCTGCCGGCGACCAATGGTTGGAAGGAGACAAGTATTCTTGTCCCCACTGGCTCGACACGCACCATTGAGTTCGTGGCCGACAACCCTGGCGATTGGCCGCTGCACTGCCACATGACGCACCATGTCATGACGCAGATGGGGCACGGCTTGCCGAACACGACGGGTGTGGACCTGGCCAAGATTGATGAAGCGCTGTACGAGCATGTACCGTCCTACAGCGCGATGGAGGAAGAGATGGTGGCGGGCGGCGATCACGCGTCGCTGACGCCGCCGAACAGCCTGCCCATGATCGGCAGTCGTGGCCCGCACGGGATCGTGACCATGTCGGGCATGTACACGGTGCTGAAGGTGCGCGCGACTTTGGAAGAGGGCGTGGAGCCGGGGTGGTACGAGGCCCCGCCGGAGACCATCGCCAGAGCGGCGACCGAGGAAGAGCTACGGCGGGACGGGATCGAGCTGCAGCGGTAGCCTGCCGGGGGTAGAAGCGGGGAAAAGATTATACTTGCGTGTATTATACGCCGAAGTATAATACAGCCCATGTTCCTCGCCCGCACCCGCGAACTCGCGTTCTTAGACGAGCTGTACCAATCTGGCCGCCCCGAGTTCTTTGTCCTCCACGGCCGCCGCCGGGTGGGCAAAACCGAGCTCTTGCAGCAGTTCTGCCAGTCCCGACGCGCTGTCTACTTCCTAGCTGCCCAGGTGCGCGAAAAGGACAACCTGCGCGCCCTGCGCGATGCCTTGGCGGAGGGCCTCAACGATCCCTCGATCGCCTCCGTCGAATTCCCCAGTTGGGGGGCCGCCTTGACCTTCGCGGCAGATCGCGCCAAGGACAAGCGCTTGGTGCTCGTGCTCGATGAATTCCCCTATTTGTGCGACGCCACCAAGGGACTGACCTCCATCGTGCAGCGCTTCTGGGACACGCAAGGCAAGAAGTCACAGCTGATGATCGTGCTGTGCGGCTCGCAAGTGTCGTTCATGGAGAAGGAAGTCCTCGCTGAACGCTCGCCGCTCTTCGGGCGCCGCACGGCGCAACAGCGGCTCGAGCCGCTGGCCCCCAACGAGGCCATCCAGTTCTTCCCCAGTTGGGATCTCAACGAGCGCGTGCATGCGTACGCGATCCTCGGAGGGATGCCGGCGTACTTGCAGCGCTTCGATGAAGGTCTGTCGCTCGAAGCCAATGTGATGAAGGAGTGTCTGCGCCCCGAGGGCTATCTCTACGACGAGGTCAACTTCTTGCTGCGCTGCGAGCTCCAGAATCCCGCGACCTATGCGTCGCTGCTGGCTGCGGTGGCGCGTGGCAAAGAGAAGGTCGGTGACATTGCCCTCGAAGCGGGCGTCGACACGACCACGGCCAACAAGTACTTGACCACCCTGCGTGAGATGGGCTTGGTCGAGCGTGAAGTTCCCGTGACAGACACGGATCCGTTGCGTTCGCGGCGCGGTGTGTACCGCGTGGCGGACCGGTTCCTTGCCTTTCACTTCCGCCACATCCAGCCGCATGCAGCGCAACTCCAAGCAGGCCGCGGCGCCAAGGTATGGGCCGAGTCGGTACAGCCTGACTTGTCGCGTTTATTTGACGAAGCGCGCGTGGACTTCATCGTGCATCACTTGAAGCACACAGCGGCGGATTTGCTCGATGTCGAACTGCACGAAGTCGGCCGCCACCACGGGCGCTACATCCGCGCCTGCGCGCGCGCGGCCGATGGTTCGGGCGTGGCTGCGATTGTGATCCCGCCCCGCTTTCAAGACGCGCAAGGCTTGGCCGACGAAGTCGCGCAACTTGCACGACACTTCGAGGGCCCGCTGACGCGCCTGGTGTACGGCTTCAATGGCCTCACCACCTCGCCGCTGGGCTTCGAGCAAATCCCGGAGGGACAACTGCTGTGAGCGGGCTCGACGAACGCTTTCACGAGTACTTCGCCGCGCTGGACCGCAGCGGCCAAGTGGACCGCTGCTACCTGTGCCGGCGCACAAGCGCAGATGTGAAGCTCTTCCTCGGCTTCAGCGAAGACGGCGTGCCCGCACGCGCCGCCGAGTACGGCATCGAAGATGTGACCTTGGCCGAAGGCGACATCATGAGCTACCGCGGGATCCGACCGGTGTGCGCCGTGTGTCAGTTGAATGTCGACACGATCACAGCTCTGGGCGAACACGAGGTGCTCACGCGGTTGTTGTTGGAGATGGAACGCGAGCGGGATGAGTTATGGCCGCGTGGTTGAGGCGCTCACAAACGTCGTGCACCAATTCGCGCATAGCAACGCGTGGCACCATCGACATCCCTGCGGGCTGAGACCAACGCCCGATCGTTGGCATAGGTCGACACCGCGGGCACCGTGACATACACATGCACGACTTCGGACTGACCGGGCGCTAGCACCGCCGTCTGGCTGGTCGACAACGCCAGCGGCCACAGCGCGTTTTCGACTGCAAGCGTCCAGCTCGAGGCCACAGGACCGTCGTTGGTAACCGTGAAGGAATAGTCGAGCACTTGACCCGTCAAGCCCGCTTGACGCGCGGCTGAAGGGGTGAAACGTGCACGCGCTTCGCGCACGACTGCCGTCGTGGCATCGAGCGTGCTTTGCGGACCCCACACGGCATTCCAATGTGCTTGCACACCGTGCAAATGCAGCAAGAAGAAGGCGGTCAAATGCCGGCGCACAATCGCCAACTGTTCCGCGCGCGGCAATGCGCCAGAGTCACACCCCAGCCCTCCCACTGGCGCCGTATCCACAAAACCGCAGTGCCACCCGTTCAAAATGGACAGCAACTGGCGTGGCGCAGGCGTCGCGTTGTACATCAACTGACCGTTGCTGGCCGTGGGCACGATCGAGTCCTGCGTTCCGCAGATCAAGCGGGTCGGCACACGCACATTGGCCATCGCGCTGATCGAAGAAGGATTGGTGTCCGCCGGAGCCAACGGTGCGAGCGCTTGGATGCGTGCATCCGCTGCCGCCGCCAAGATGGCGGCACCGCCACCCATGGAGTGCCCGAACGCACCTAGGCGCGCGACATCCACCATCCCAAAGTACGGCGACTGCGGATTGGTGTGCTGCTGTTCCAGCCAAGTCAAGCAGAAGCGCAAGTCCTGCGCGAAGGCCGCATGGCTCGGCAAGAACCCGGTCTGCGTCGTGCTTGCCAGCACGAAGTGGCCCCAGCTCGCCATGTGACGCAGCGTGCTCGCGTACAGATTGGGCTGTGTCAAAAATCCATGACCAAAGGTCAGGCCCGGGTACGGCGCGGCCATGATGTCGAGCGGGGTGTTCAGGCCGGCTTGCGTGGCGGGGTAGTAGAAGAGCGCGTTGAAGCTGGTGCCATCGGTGCGCACGACGGAGACGGTGCGCTCGCCGACTGCGTGAGGACCGGGGGCGGAGAGGTCCTGGGCGTGGATGGGGAGAGCGAGGAAGGAGAGGAGAGTGAGGAGGGAGGCGAGGATCAGGCGCATGGGGAAATCGTATCCCCATCGATACTGGCGTAGGCGGTTGTGCACGAAATGGCCGCGGCCATGTACCGCCTGTGTCAAAAGAACCTGATTCCTGTCCCACCGGCCACGGGGCAATCGTCTGGCTAGTTTCG
>Ga0208788_1000283_pt1 | contig 26009 bp, 19 predicted proteins | sample Wag4_2014_7_11_3_FD_187363 | JGI IMG/M metagenome (GOLD analysis project Ga0208788, IMG submission 187363) | Fresh water mixed with fracking chemicals microbial communities from Ohio, USA - Utica-2 Time Series FC 2014_7_11 (SPAdes) (version 2) ...
CGCTGGCCACTACGCGAGCGCTCTGCCTACGGCTGGGATCTGGTCGACTCACGATTCGATGTGCGCAAAGAGCCTCGTGAGCCGCTGCGCCATGGTTGGATCGTCGAAATCGATCCGCAGCAACCGACAGCGCCACCGAAGAAACGTACGGCCCTCGGTCGATTTTGCCATGAAGGCGCCAATACGATTTTGACTCGAGATGGTCGTGTCGCCGCGTATATGGGCGATGACGCAAAATTCGAATACGTCTACAAATTTGTCAGTCGCGATCGTTACAACCCTGCAGATCGCGCCGCCAATCTCGACCTGCTCGATCATGGCACGCTATATGTCGCCCGCTTCGATGCATCAGGCCAGGGTGTATGGCTACCGCTCGTACACGACGAAAATGGGCCTCTCAACTCACGCAACGGATTTTCCAGTCAAGCCGAAGTCGTCATCAAGTGTCGTGCCGCGGCTGATCTGCTCGGCGCCACACCGATGGATAGACCTGAAGATGTAGAGCCGAGCCCGATCACAGGCCACGTCTACATGGCGTTAACCAAAAATGATGAGCGTCAAAACGCGAGTAAGACGTTTAACGGTCGGACGGTGAATTTGGGGCCGAACGCAGCTAATCCGAGGCCGCAGAACGACTTTGGCCATATTGTCGAACTGATCGAAGAGAAGTCGGATGCTGCAAGCACTCGTTTCACTTGGAACCTGTTCCTGCTCGCTGGCGATCCGCGTCTGACTGACGCCAAGTTCATCACCGACGTTAGTACCATCGAGGCGGGCGGGCTCTCGCGCGAAGACTTGTACTACGCGGGCTATAGCGATCGAGCTAAAGTCAGCCCGATCGCGTGTCCCGATAATCTCGGCTTTGATCCGACGGGTCGGCTTTGGGTGGTCACCGATGCGGATACTGGGCTGATCGGAAACAACGGCTGTTACGTCGTACCCACGAGCGGCCCTGATCGCGGCTACCTCAGACAGGTCGTGAGCGCACCCATCGGCGCCGAAATCTGTGGTTGCGAATTCACGCCCGACGGACGGACTCTCTTCTTGTCGATTCAACACCCGGGAGAAGGCGGGTCAGTCGATGCACCGATCAGTCACTGGCCAGATGGCGGCGATCTGCCGGCGCGATCGGCTGTCATCGCTATCAGCCGAGAGGATGGAACCCCGCTGTAAGGCGATGTCGATGGCCGTACAATCGGCTGCATGAACACGCCAACGCAGCAGAACCAATACCAGCTCTTCAAACAGGCTCAAGGCTTCAGCCTGAATCTCATCGAGGGCGCGCCGGTGCGCAAACCGGGCCCGAACGAAGTGCTCGTTCGAGTGAGAGCAACGTCGCTCAATCGGCGTGACATCATGGTGCTGCGAGGCTGGTACCCGGTTGGCGATCGCTCGACCATCGTGCCCCTATCGGATGGCGCAGGCGAGATTGTTGCTGTCGGCGATAAGGTAACGCGCGTCAAACCAGGCGATCGCGTAGTCGCTCAGTTTTTTCAAACTTGGTTAGATGGCAGACCGACCGCTGCAACGGGAGCATCGGCACTCGGTGGCGCCCAAGATGGGATGCTCTCGGAATATGTCACCTTGAATGAAGAAGGCGTACTGCACTTTCCGGCACACCTATCTTTTGAGGAAGCAGCGACCCTACCCTGCGCCGCTCTAACGGCTTGGAACGGACTCGTCACACGCGGCAATCTTCGTAGTGGTGATCACGTTTTGCTGCAAGGTACGGGTGGTGTCTCAATCTTTGGCCTGCAGTTTTCCGTTGCACATGGTGCCAGCGCGATTATCACCAGTTCGAGCGATGCCAAACTTGCTCGTGCCCGCGACCTTGGCGCAACTCACCTCATCAACTATCGTAAAATTTCCGAGTGGGCGCGCTCCGTACTCGATGCAACTAACGGAGTCGGCGCACACCACGTGCTCGAAGTGGGCGGCGTCGGCACATTGACTCAGTCTCTTGCGTCACTTGCGCATGGCGGCCATATCGCAATTATTGGTGGCCTTGCCGGATTTGGCGGCGAAATTCCGGCCGCAGGAATGATTGGTCGCAGCACCAGTGTCTCAGGCATTTTTGTTGGCTCACGCACCAATTTCACCACGATGAATGAGTTCATCACCCAACATCGCATCAAACCCGTCATCGATCGGGTCTTTGACTTTGCACAAGCAGATGCGGCGTTCGTCTACATGGAGAACGGCAATCACTTCGGCAAAATCGTCATTCGGCATGGATGATGGACCTACAGACTTTTTTCGAGCAGGAACGTAACTGCGGCGCAACGCTCGTTATCGCAATCGTCATCGCCACTGAAGGTTCGACCTACCGAAAACCCGGCGCCTTCATGCTGCTTTCTTCGAGCGGTCGTCGAGCCGGACTATTGAGCGGCGGCTGCCTAGAAGCCGATCTACATGAGCACGCGCTCAAGATGTTGGCTGACGATCACCGATGTGTGACACATCGCTATGATAATCGCAGTAGCGATGATCCAATTTGGGGCCTCGGCCTCGGTTGCGAAGGCTCTATGACGATTCGGCTACTGCGCTGCGGAGCCGCCGAGTCCTATGAACCATTAGCGTCCGTCTTCGAAGCCTCACTTCGCAGTGAACCATTCGAAACGACTGTGGATTCCTTCGTGTGGCGAGTCGCACCACCGCCGAAACTACTCATCTGTGGCGCAGGCCCCGATGCCGAACCCTTATTTGAGTTTGCTTATCGACTCGGCTGGAAAGTTTCGTTAATTGATCATCGCCCAGCCTATGCGACAGCGAATCGCTTCGATGGCGCCGAACTCGTCAGACATGTCGAGCTGGAGCGATGGTCGGCCGAAATCGCGCTTGAGCACTATTCCGCGGCGGTCGTGATGAGTCATCACTTGGGTGCGGATGCGAAATATCTAGAAGCGCTTGCAAGCTCTCGAATTCCCTACATCGGCTTGCTCGGTCCTCCGGCAAGACGCGCGCGACTGATGGCAGATCTCGGGGTGAAAGCCGATAGTCTCAATGCACGACTGCGTGCGCCCGTTGGACTGAACCTTGGCGGCAGAACACCCGAAGCGATCGCACTCTCGATCGTTGCCGAACTCCAATCGACCTTCAGTTCGAACGCGGTTTAACTCGTCGGGTGGGCTCTGCCTGCAGCGGGTCTTCCGGCCAGTAATGCCGTGGATAGCGTCCGCGCATATCTTTACGAACATCGGCATAAGCGTTGCGCCAAAAACTCTCCAAGTCCGACGTGATTTGTAAGGGGCGTTGAGCAGGCGAGAGAAGCTTGAAAGTGACCGGTAGTTTTCCAAGCGCCAATCGTGGTGTGCTCGCAAGGCCGAAAACCTCTTGCATTCGCATCGAGGCACAGGGCGCAAGATCATCGAGGTAGTCAATACGAACCCGACTGCCCGTCGGCACCACAAGATGTGTTGGGAACCATTCATCAAGACGACGAACGGCATCACCTCCAAGACGAAACTGCAGCGCCTCGAGTAAGGGCAGCTTTGCTAAATGAGATCGACGCGTTACGCCATCAAGCCAAGGCGTAAACCAGGTTTCAAGATCACGCAGTAAGGCTTCATCGGACATATCGGGCCAATCTTGAGTACTCGGCAGGCCGGTACGGCGCGCTATTTGAACGCGCGCACAGAATGATCGACTTTCATCGCTCCATGGCAAAGCGGTCAGCCCCATCTCCCGTATGCCATCGATCATGGCAGGTACTAGATCCGAGACGTTCTCCAGCCTTCGTGGCTTCTCCTGAAGGATCAATGCGTCGAGCCGAACGACCTCGCGCGCGATGACGCACTGCTCGTGAGAGGACCAAAAGGTTTCGATCACACGTTGCCAGCGATGGGCAGTTGCCGCCTCCAGCATGTCGTGCGACAACTCGGCAGCCAATCGAATGTGCGCTTCTCGACCACGGTCTTCTAACTCAACTGCAACGAGGTAATCACTTGCCGCTAAACGATCCGCACCGGCAATTAGCGCACCTTTGCCACTCGTTAGAAGAAATTTTCCAACGCCGCCTGCCCGTCGCTGGGCAATTCGATCTGGATATGCCAAGGCGAGCAAACCACCCACATCCAAACGGGCCCCTTGGCTCGTTTCGGGAGTCGCGATCAATCGTTTCTCGAACTGAGTCGACAGCCGTCGAGCTCTAGTCAGTGCCGCCTGATCAATGCCAAAGCCGCTCGCTGCTCGATCCAGCAGAGCCAATCGAGCAGCGACATCGATATCGTCCGCACGTCGAAGAATGTCACGCTCGGTGAGCAACGCAGCAAGCTTCGCGCCTTCGTGCTCAACGCCGCATCGTCGGCTCTCGATTAAAAGATGCGCCAATCTTGGATGGACCGGCCAACTCGCCATCGCACGCCCATGCGTGGTGATGCGCGACTGTGGGTCTAAAGCTCCAAGAGCACGCAAGGTATCACGTGCACTATCCAACACGGCCCGCGGCGGCACATCCAACCAGCGAAGCGCCGTTGGCTCGATGACGCCCCACTCCGCAAGATCCAGTGCCAGCGGCATCAAGTCGGCATCAACAAGCTCTGGCGGCGTATGCGCATTCAAACTGCGCTCGGCTCCCTCACTCCAAAGCCGATAGCAAACTCCTGCCGCAACGCGCCCCGCACGCCCTGCTCTTTGCGCAGCCGAGGCGCGTGAAATTCGTCGAGTCTCGAGTCGAGACATACCAGATGCCGGATCAAAAACAGACCGACGAACCAACCCACTATCAATCACGATACGGATGCCGGGCAACGTTAGACTGGTCTCGGCAATATTGGTCGAGAGAATCACTCGGCGCACGCTCGAGTTTTCGCGTAGCGCTTCATCTTGCGCCTCAAGCGAGAGATCACCGTGCAACGCCAACGCTTGGGCTCGGCTAGCAATGAAATCGGGCGCAGACTCAATGAAATCTTTAACACGCCGAATCTCTCCCATGCCGGGTAAGAAGACCAGCATGTCACCCTCGCACTCCCGAAGCGCACGCAAGACGGCGAGCCCTGCCAGTCGCTCGACGGACTCCGCATCGCTTGGCAAAACAGGCAGACCCTTCCCTAAGTGACGAATATCGACGGGAAAGCTACGCCCCATACTCGTGATCACTGGCGCGCTAGCCTGCGGCACCGAGGCGAGCAGCTTCGCCACACTCACTCCATCGAGCGTCGCCGACATCACGAGAATTTTAAGATCGGTACCGAGTGCTGTTTGTGAATCCAAACACAGTGCGAGACCAAGATCGGCGTTGAGACTGCGCTCATGAAATTCGTCAAATATAATGAGGGCGACATCCTCGAGCGCCGGATCGGCTTGTAGTAGCCGGTTCAAAATCCCTTCAGTGACGACTTCGATTCGAGTTCTTGCGCTGACCCGAGTCTCGAGCCGCATCCGATAACCGACCGTCTCACCGACATTCTCACCGAGAGTACCTGCCATGCGCTGGGCAACAGCGCGCGCAGCCAATCGGCGAGGCTCCAGCATCAGAATTTTTCGATCACGCAACCACGGCGCGTCAAGCAAGGCTAAGGGCACGACCGTGCTCTTACCGGCCCCAGGTGGCGCTTCCAGAACCACATTCGCATGCTCACGCAGCGCGGCTTTCAGCGCTTCGAGCGATTCACGAATAGGAAGTTCGGGCAGTGCGATCACAGGATGGATAAAAGCTATTGCGACAGAGTTAGGAATTGTATGCAATCGGCGCTCATGCGGTTCTTGAAACGTTTGCTCGGGTTCGTCGGCGCCGTCTTCGGAATCCTGTGGCTAGGCGCAAGTATCTGGGCGTACTGGCCGTATCCGGCCGAGCAGTCTGCCATCACACTAGCCGGGGATAACGATCGGTTTATCACCGTCGATGGTTTGAGTTTGCGCTATCGCGAATGGGGTCAAAAGCAAGCCCATGCCCCGTCATTCTTACTCATCCATGGCTTTGGGAACTCTTTGCAAAGCTTTCGCGAACTCGCACCGCGTCTTGCCGATTCGTATCACGTGGTCGCCATCGACATGGTGGGATATGGCCTATCCGACAAACCGGTCGATTACGATTATCACAATGGACCTCAGGCGCAAACGCTCATCCGGGCCGCGCGCCAGCTCGGACTCGACCAAGTTGTTTATGTGGGGCACTCGCTCGGTGGAGCTGTTGCTCTACAAGCAGCTGTTCTCGATGAGAAGGCTGGCGGCCTCGTGCTGATGAATCCTGGCATCATCAGCACTGGAGTGCCAAAAATAGTCCAGCTCACTGTGCCGCCTTTACCTCGGATGTCGGCAAAGCTTTTCGCCAGTCGAGAATTTCGCGGACGGTTTTTGAAAAACTCTTATGTCAACCCGGCGATCGTAACCGAAGCTGTGATCGATGACGTCATGCTAGCAGCGCGCAGTGAAGGCTATATGCGCGGCATGACATCGCTCATGGGACAGTATCGTGAGGGTGATGAAATCGCTCTTGCCGCGAAAGTCATCGTTCCCGTTTTGATTCCCTGGGGCGATCAAGATCGAAACAAACCCCGGCAAGAGGCAACCGAACTACAAGCCTTGCTACCTGGCTCCACACTCGTTCGATTTGCGAGCGCCGGCCACTACGTTCATGAGGAAGCGCCCGCTGAGGTCGCACAAACCATCATCGAGTGGCTGAATCAGCAAAACTCTGTGAGCGCCAAATCGCTATAGCGATCAAAACCCAGCTTAGGATTAATGTACCGCCACCTAAGGGGGCGATCATGGCAATCCACTTCGGAGCGCCAAAGGTCAGCGCGTAAATGCTGCCACAGAAAAGCATGATCCCGACGAGCAACGCCGTTGCAAGGCGTCCAAATGCCCGATTAGTTGGATCTTGTCGCTGCAAGAACCCGATGCCAAGCAGACCTAGCGAGTGAAAAAACTGATAAGTTACTGCGATATCAAAACTCGCAAATCGCTCTGGCGTCAGAATTGGCCGAAGCGCATGCGTCCCGAAAGCACCTAAAGCAGTGGCAACAGCGATCGATATCGCCGCCAAACACCAGATCATTTTTGCGCTCATCGAGCGCGCTCCACCTGCTGCCAGGCCAGCTCAGACATCAACTCGACATTGCCGGCGTATTCTTTGGCTTTGGGACTGACGGCGGTTCCACGAGCGAGACGACCCCGAATACCGTGGAAGATACCCGCCAAACGAAACATACAAAACGCGACGTAGTAATCGAGAGCCGGAATACCTGCGATACCACGACGCTGACAATAAAGATCGATGTACTCGCGCTCGGATGGCAATCCCTGCTTTTCGAGATCGACATTCATCAACCCTGGAATCGCTGCGGATGGCACCCGATACATCATAAAGTTGTAGGCGAAATCCGCCTCTGGATTACCAATGGTCGACAACTCCCAATCGAGTACGCCGAGCACCTGCGGCTCGTCTTTGGCGAAGACCATGTTGTCGATTCGAAAATCACCGTGCACCAGCGTCGGTGCCGGCTCGACAGCAGGCGCATTGGTTGGCAACCATTCGATCAGTCGTTCCATTGCTGGAACGCGGCCGGCAACTTCAATATCGGCAAGATAAAGTTTGGACCATCGAGCAACCTGACGCGCAACGTAGCCCTCTGCCTTCCCGTAGTCCGCAAGACCGACACTGTGCACATCGACTCGATGCAGGTCTGCCAAGGTTTCTGCCATTGACGTAAAAACGGGACGCCTCTCTTGAGGATTGAGCTCTGGCAAGCTCGGATCCCAAAAAATACGGCCATCGAGACAATCCATGACGTAAAAAGCAGTTCCGATAATGGAAATGTCTTCGCAAAGAGCCCACGTCTTAGCAACCGGAAATCCGGTTCCCTGCAGCGCGTGCATGATTCGATACTCACGCTCGATGGCATGGGCAGACGGAACCAGCACGCCCGGCGGCTTCCGACGCAAAGCAAACGAGTGACTACGCCCTGAAAGCTGCGCATCCACTCGGTACGTCGGATTAGACTGCCCACCAGAAAATTGAGTAACTCGGTCAATACCAGAAAAGCCGTCGATGGCTTTTTTCAGGTAGATCTCGAGCGCATTAACGTCAAACTCGAGACCGGGTCGAAAGTGATGCGGCGCGCTCATGGTCTAGGATTTCTTTTGGATCGAACGTGCTGGGTTCGGAACGGTTTTCTTTGCCCTTCTTTCATAACCCCCGTCCCTGCTGGTTGCCAAGCTGGCACGAGATGCTGCTTGCCCGGTCCAATCAGATCGGCACGACCCATGCGCCGCAAGGCATCACGTAAAGTCGGCCAATTATTGGCATCGTGATAGCGTAAAAACGCCTTGTGTAAGCGACGGACTTTGAGGCCTTTTGGAATCGCAACTTCTTCACTCGTGCGGGAAACGCGCCGCAGCGGATTCTTGCCGGAGTGATACATCGCCGTCGCAGTTGCCATGGGTGACGGAAGGAAGGCCTGTACCTGATCCGCTCGGAATCCATTGCGCTTCAACCATAGGGCCAGTTCGAGCATGTCTTCATCGGTCGTGCCCGGATGTGCCGCAATAAAATACGGGATCAGATATTGCTCTTTACCGGCTTCTCGCGAGTACCGATCAAAGAGTTCTTTGAATCTGTCATACGTGCCGATACCGGGCTTCATCATTTTCGATAGCGGCCCTTCACTAATAGCTTCAGGCGCGATTTTGAGATAGCCACCAACGTGATGTTGCGCGAGTTCCTTGACGTACTCCGGCGATTCAATCGCAAGGTCGTATCGAACACCCGAGGCAATCAACACTTTCTTGATTCCGGGCAGACTGCGCGCCTTCCGATAAAGCTGAATGAGTGGTGTGTGATCCGTATTCAGATTGGGGCAAACACCCGGGAAAACGCAGGACGGTCTTCGACAGGCGCTCTCGATCTCTCGGCTCTTGCAAGCAAGTCGATACATATTCGCGGTGGGCCCGCCTAAATCCGAAATCACTCCAGTGAACCCAGGAACGGTATCGCGAATCTTTTCAATTTCACGCAGTACCGAAGCCTCGGATCGGCTCTGGATGATGCGTCCTTCATGCTCGGTGATCGAGCAGAACGTACAACCACCGAAACAGCCGCGCTGAATGGCGATCGAAAAGCGAATCATCTTGTACGCCGGGATCTCCGCATCACCATAAAAGGGATGAGGCTGCCGCTGATAGGGCAGTTCGTAGACACGATCCATCTCGGACGTCGTTAACGGGATCGGAGGCGGATTGAGCCAAACATCGACATTACCGTGACGTTGCACGAGCGCACGCGCATTACCGGGATTGGCCTCCAGATGCAGAATTCGGGAGGCATGCGCATACATTACCGGGTCGTCGACAACCTGCTCGTAAGCCGGCAAACGAATGACACTGCGATCGCGATCCGCATTCTTCACACGTCGAACGAAGCGAACGACTTTTTCCGCCGACCTCGTTTCGTCAGCGTCGACACTGGTCGCAGCGACAGCCGCTGCTTGTGTAGACGCCTTCGTTCCACCGTTATCGTCCATCGCATAGGGGTCGATAGGCGGATTCAGCGGCCCCGGGGTATCGAGATGCGTTGAATCGATCTCGAGATAGTCTTCGGGCACAGCCTTGCGGGTGAACACCGTTCCACGCAGATCGGTAATCGCCGCGATCGACTCGCCGGCCGCCAACCGGTGCGCAATATCGACGATCTGCCGTTCCGCGTTTCCGTACACGAGCAGATCGGCCTTGGCGTCGAGTAAGACCGAGCGACGCACCTTCTCCGACCAATAATCGAAATGGGCTATGCGACGCAGGCTCGCTTCGATGCCGCCAATGACGATCGGCACCTCCGGATAGGCCTCACGCGCACGCTGGGAATAAACGATGACCGATCGATCTGGTCGCTTGCCCCCCTCGCCACCCGGGGTATAAGCGTCATCACTTCGAATCCGACGATCGCTGGTATAGCGATTAACCATCGAATCCATGTTCCCGGCGGTGATGCCGAAAAAGAGGTTCGGCTTGCCGAGAGCACGGAACGGGTCGGCGCTCTGCCAATCTGGCTGGGAGATGATGCCGACCCGAAAGCCCTGCGCCTCGAGCAAGCGACCGATGATCGCCATGCCGAAACTCGGGTGATCGACATATGCGTCGCCCGTCACCACGATGATGTCGCAGCTGTCCCAACCTAGGGCATCCATCTCCGCACGGCACATCGGCAGGAAAGGCGCCACCCCGAACCGGGAGGCCCAATACTTGCGGTGGGAAAAAATGTCACGGACGGTCTGCATGGGGTGTGCATTAGACCAAAATGTTAGAGTGCGCTGCACCTACTAGTTATGGGACTCGAAAGGATTCAGCCGCCATGACGCCGTCCGAACAGTGGTTGACCGACTGCCGAGCCGCAGGAGTCGACCCGCTCGTCATCGAGCACACCGCGCGAAATTTTTTGGCTCACCTCGATTATCACTCCACGCGCGGCAGCCGTAGCCTGCCGCTAGCGGAGTGGTTCCGCTATTACGCCCTTGAAAACGCCGCTGAGCTATCGGCCGAAACGATCAAGGTCGAGGGTTGCTCGGTCGATGAGCGCTCGGTACGTCCACCGAGTGCCGACTACCGAGCGGCGATCTTCCAACTGCTTCAGAGATTTCTCGAAGAGCAGAAAACTCCACGCTGATCATTCGGTGCTTTCATGTCTAACCACGATCAAGGATCGATCGTCGTTCGCGGCGCTCGCCAAAATAATTTAAAGAATCTCGATATCGATATTCCGACCGGCGAGCTCGTGGTGGTCACCGGCGTCTCTGGCTCCGGCAAGTCGTCGCTGGTCTTCGATACGCTCTATGCCGAAGGACAGCGTCGCTACGTCGAAACGTTCTCTCCCTACGCGCGACAATTTCTCGACCGCATGGATAAGCCTGCAGTCGATCGCATCGAGGGAATCCCGCCAGCGATTGCGATCGACCAAACCAACCCGGTTCGAACCTCTCGTTCGACCGTCGGGACGATGACGGAGCTGAACGACCATCTCAAGCTTCTGTTCGCCCGCGTCGCCGACCTCTACTGCAGTTGCTGTGGAAACATCGTCAAAAAAGACACGGTCAGCAGTATTCGCGAAGACTTAAGGCGCCGGGCGGCTCTGGGCGGCGATCCTCGAGTTCTGATCTGCTTTGAGATTCATGTCCCGAAAAACTTCAAAGATGCCGAAGTCATTTCCTTGCTCGAGCAGCAAGGTTACACGCGCATTCATGCTCGACGAAAAGACATCGTCGAAGTTATTCAAGATCGTCTGCGTATCGGAGCGGTTGACGACGCTCGCTTGGCCGAATCGCTCGAGGCCGCGTTGCGTCTCGGCCGCGGAAAAATCGCAGTCCACGTTCTTGAATCTTCGGAATCGCAGGTTGTCCGTGAAACTTGGCGCTACTCGAATACGCTTCATTGTGCGCCGTGCGATATAAGTTATCGCGACCCCTCCCCGAGTGCGTTTTCGTTCAACAGCCCCATGGGCGCCTGTGAATCCTGTCGCGGATTCGGACGAATCATCGGAGTCGACTACGGGCTCGTCATTCCCGATCACGCCAAAAGTCTACGGGGCGGCGCTATTCGCCCCTGGCAAACCGACGCCTATCGCGAATGCCAGCACGACATGGAACGAATGGCGCGCAAGCGGGGTATTCCGCTCGATACGCCTTGGCGCGATCTCGACGAAAGTCATCGCCATTGGGTAATCGAAGGCGAAGGTGAATGGAAGAAAAATGTTTGGTACGGAGTACGCCGATTCTTTGCATGGCTCGAAACCAAAGCCTACAAGATGCATATTCGCGTCTTGCTGTCGAAGTACCGCGCTTACACACCCTGCGGCAGCTGCCTAGGTGCGCGACTCTCACCGCAATCTCTACTGTGGCGCATTGGTAATCACACGCTAGCGCAGGAAGCGCTCCAAGGTAGAGCCCCTTTCAAGCCTAAAAATACATCCTGGGATGAGGCCGTTTTACAGCGCCTACCTGGCTTAGGCGTGCACGATCTCATGCTGTTACCCATCGATCGTGCAAGACGTTTCTTCGATGAACTGACGCTACCCGGCGCTCTCGATGAGGCCACGGAAATGCTGCTAGCCGAGATACGCGGACGATTTCGCTATCTCTCGGAGGTGGGTCTCGGCTATCTGACGCTCGATCGACAGTCGCGCACTCTCTCGGGCGGAGAAGTCCAGCGTATCAATTTAACGACGGCGCTCGGCACTTCTTTGGTGAATACGCTCTTCGTTCTAGATGAGCCGTCGATCGGTTTACATCCGCGCGATATGCAGCGCGTCATCGACGTCATGCAACGCTTGCGTAATGCGGGCAACTCACTACTGGTCGTCGAACATGACCCCCAAATCATGCAGCAGGCAGACCGCTTGCTCGATATGGGCCCAGGCGCAGGCGAGAATGGCGGGCAAATTGTGGCCTGGGGGACACCCAGCGATGTACTAGCGCATGCCAACTCGTTGACCGGGGCGTATCTGACCGGGCGCAAGAAAGTCGAGTTGCCACGCGGCAAGCCGCAGAACAAGAAAAACGCGACACTACAGTTGCTCGGCGCCAAGCAACATAACTTACGCGACCTAGATGTCAGCTTTCCGTTGAACCGCCTAGTTTGTGTGACGGGCGTTTCGGGTTCTGGCAAATCAACGCTGATACAAGATGTACTTTATCCAGCTCTACTAAAGCACTTTGGCAAACCTACTGAGGCGGCCGGCGATTACCGCCAACTGCGCGGTGCAGAACATCTAGAAGATGTTGTCTTCGTTGATCAAACGCCCATCGGCAGGACAGCGAGATCCAATCCCGCCAGTTACGTTGGCGCCTTCGATGTGATTCGAGAGCGCTTTGCGCGACTTGCCGAATCTAAGGAGCGCGGCTACACCGCGGGAACATTCAGCTTTAACTCAGGAAACGGTCGTTGCCCAAGTTGTTCTGGTAGTGGCTTCGAACACGTCGAAATGCAGTTCCTATCCGACGTGTATCTTCGCTGTGGTGACTGCAATGGCAGTCGCTATCGACAAGAGACGCTGGAAATTCGGCACTCCGGACCAAGCGGACGTCAGGCGAGCATTGCCGACGTGCTGGAGATGACGGTCCCCGAAGCGATCGAATTCTTTGCCGATGTTCCTGAGCTCGCGCGCCGGCTCGCGCCGTTAGTCGATGTCGGTCTGGATTACCTACGACTGGGACAGCCGGTGCCGACGTTATCCGGCGGTGAGGCTCAGCGATTGAAACTCGCCGGCCATCTCGCTGAGTCCGAGGACCGAAACGGTCGAAAGCTATTCTTATTCGACGAACCGACCACGGGACTACACTTCGAAGATATCGCCAAGTTGTTGCGCGCCTTCCGCAAGCTTCTCGATGCAGGTCACTCCCTAATCGTGATCGAGCATAACCTCGATGTGATCCGAGCCGCGGACTGGCTGATCGATCTTGGACCCGAAGGCGGCGATCTGGGTGGGGCTATCGTTGCGACTGGAACTCCCGATGAAGTCGCTGCCATACGCAACTCGCACACCGGCGATGCTCTCAAAAACTATCGACTGGAAGGCATTCGAGAACCCATTCGCACCGCAATTAAGACGCCGGTTCGAGAGAGCGGAAACGCCATCGTGGTTCGCAATGCAAGAGAACATAATCTACGTCACGTTGATGTCGATATCCCGCGAAATGCATTCACGGTCATCACTGGAGTTTCGGGATCCGGCAAGTCGACGCTCGCTTTCGACATCATTTTCAACGAGGGTCAACGTCGCTACCTCGAATCGCTGAACGCGTATGCGCGACAGTTTGTTCAACCCGCCTCAAGACCCGAGGTCGACTCCATCAGAGGAATACCGCCGACGGTTGCGATCGAACAGCGCACGAGCCGTGGTGGACGCAAGAGCACCGTCGCAACGCTGACCGAGATCTACCATTTCTTGAGACTGTTATACGTCAAGCTAGGGACGCAACACTGCCCTGACTGTGAAGTACCCATCGAACCTCAGTCAGTCGATGCCATCACCGCTCGCATTATTTCTGAGTTCAAGGGACAGACCGTCGATTTATTAGCGCCACTCGTGGTCGCTAGAAAAGGCCTGTATACCGACCTCGCGAAATGGGCAGCGAGTAAAGGCTACAAAGAGCTTCGAGTCGATGGTCAACGTATTTCGGTAAAGCCTTGGCCACGTCTTGATCGTTTTAAAGAACACGATATCGAGTTGCCCGTGGCACGGCTCGGAATCTCGGCGCGCGGCGAACAAGATCTGCGCGCAAAACTGTCCGAGGCGCTGACGCATGGCAAGGGTGTCGTTCAGGTCTTGGCCGCGGGCGAACGGGCTCCGATCGTTTTTTCGACCAAACGCGCGTGTCCATCGTGCGGAACGAGTTTCGCAGAACTCGACCCTCGCCTCTTCTCATTCAATTCAAAACAAGGCTGGTGCTCAGCGTGCTTTGGCACGGGCGCAGCGCTTGCCGAGTTCGATGAAGAGCAAACGGGAGAGGAATTGTCCTGGCAACAGTCCGACGGCTCGACCTCGCCGATTTGCGATGAATGCAATGGCGCGCGACTCAATCCGGTCGCTCGAGCCGTTCGTTTCCGAGATCAATCGATCAGTCAATTCACTTGCCAACCAGTCGATCAGATCAGTACGACCCTCAAGAGTTTGAAACTAAATAAGCGCGAGCAATCCATTGCCCGCGACTTGCTCGCTGAAATCCAAGGTCGGTTGAAATTTTTGCAGCGCGTTGGACTTGGCTATTTGAGTTTAGATCGAGCAGCTCCCACTCTCTCTGGAGGTGAAGCGCAACGAATCCGACTCGCAGCACAACTTGGCTCTAACTTGCGTGGTGTTTGCTACATTCTCGATGAGCCGACGATCGGCTTACATCCGCGGGATAACCGAATTCTCCTAGATGCGCTCGGCGATCTCGCAACGCATCAAAACACGCTAGTCGTCGTCGAGCATGACGAAGACACCATTCGTCGAGCCGATCATGTCATCGATCTCGGACCGGGCGCTGGCGTACGCGGCGGAACGGTCGTCGGCGCAGGCCGCATGACAGATCTTTTAAAGAATCCAAACTCGGTCACAGGGTTATATCTGCGCGAGCCGCTCCGCCATCCAAAATCACCGCAGCGGCCGGTCGACAAGAAGGATCTTGCACTCACGATCGTCGATGCCGAGCTGCATAACCTGTCAGAGCGAGAAGTTCGAATCCCCCTTGATCGGCTTGTTGTCATCACAGGCGTCTCTGGCTCGGGCAAGTCCACCCTAGCCCGCAATGTACTTTTCGACAGCGCTCGATCACTGGTCGATGGCGGATCGCCCGTCGGCTGTCGTCGCATTGACCACATTGATCAAATCGATCGCGTGCTGGAAGTTGATCAAACACCTATCGGGAAAACGCCGCGCTCCTGCCCTGCCACCTATGTCGGTATCTGGGATGAAATTCGGCGTATCTACTCAGGGACATCCGAAGCAAGCCTCCGTGGCTACTCGGCGGGACGATTCTCCTTCAATACCGGAGGCGGTCGATGTGAGAGTTGCGAAGGTCAGGGAGTTCGTACCATCGAAATGAGCTTCCTGCCCGATGTCAAAGTCAGCTGTGACACCTGCCTTGGAAAACGCTTCGATACTGAAACTCTGTCAGTACTGTGGCGCGGTCGCAGTATCGGTGATGTTCTCAATATGAGCATCGAAGAGGCGCTCGATTTCTTTTCGTCGCACGCGACGATCAAACACGTTCTGCAATTGTTATGTGATGTGGGCCTTGGCTACTTAACGCTAGGACAACACAGCCCTACTCTTTCAGGCGGAGAAGCCCAGCGCATAAAGCTGGTCACAGAACTCGCAAAAGTTCGTACTGATCTGCGTAAGCCGCTAAGAACTAAAGCGAAGCGCACGCTCTACGTGCTCGATGAACCAACCGTTGGTTTGCATATGGCCGATGTGGAAAAGCTCATCGGCGTCCTGCATCGCCTAGTCGCAGCCGGTAATACCGTCGTCTTGGTCGAGCATAATCTGGATGTCATCGCCGAGGCAGACTGGGTCATCGATATGGGCCCCGAAGCCGGTATTCACGGCGGTCGGGTCGTGGCGGCTGGAGCGCCGCAAGCGCTTGCGAAACGACCAGGGCGCTCGCACACTGGGGCGGCCCTCAAGGATTTTCTGAAAGACCGCTGGCAGGTTGCTCAACATGGCGCATGACATTCAGTGCTGGAAGTGCGGTGCTTCGTTAGCGAGCCTAAGTCTTCCACTGCGCCGGCTCGATATATGTACAGCCTGTCGTGCCGAACTCCATGTCTGCAAGCTCTGTGTCGATTATGACCCTGGCCGGGCCAAGCAGTGTCGTGAGCCAACCGCGGAGGAAGTTCGCGATAAAGAACACGCGAACTTTTGCGACCACTTCAAGCCTAAGCCAAAGGCTTGGATCAAACCAGATACGGCCGCACTCGAGGCGGCCAAATCCGAACTCGCTAAACTTTTTGGTGGCTGATCAGTGATGGCCTGGTTAAAGAAACGCCTTATCGACCCATTACTAGCGTTGTTACGACAGGGTCTGTCGCCGTCAGATCTAGCGCTCTGTGTGGCGCTCGGAATCGGGATCGGGCTGTTCCCGGTTCTCGGGGTATCGACGCCCGCACTCACGGTGCTGGCACTAACGCTGCGACTAAACTTGGCAGCAATTCAACTGGTCAGTTATGCCATTTCGCCTTTGCAGCTGGCGCTGATCATCCCCTTTATGAGACTCGGCGAGAGCGTACTCGGCTCGGCATCACAACCGATGACGATCTCGGCGGCGATGGAACTATTGACCCAAGGGGTGCTCTACGCGATCGTGACGCTGTGGGATGCCATTATTCATGCAACCCTAGGTTGGCTACTGATTGCGCCTATCTGCATTTTTGTCACCTACAAAATTCTCGTGCCGGTATTTAGTCGTTTATCGACAACTCTCAATTCTGGAAAAGCATGACCAGTTCTGAACCATCTTTGTCGATGCGCTTACTCGAACGCGATTGGGTTCCTGATTGGCTCATTCGTCGGCAAATCAGAAAGCTATTGTCGCAACGTATCGCTGAAGAAGACAAAGGCGATCCGGAGTCACAGCAGCGTCATTTGATGACTATGGTGAGTCGACTTCGAGAAAGTCCCATTGCAATTCATACGGCTGAAGCAAATGCCCAGCACTATGAAGTACCGACCGACTTTTACCTCAAGACCTTAGGCAAGCACCTTAAGTACTCAAGCTGCTACTTCGACGATTTTGACATCAGTCGCGCGGCCCAAAATCTTGATGAAGCCGAAGCTCGCATGCTCGCCCTCACCTGCGAGCGTGCGGGACTGAACGATGGCGATAGCATTCTTGAGCTCGGCTGCGGCTGGGGATCGCTGTCGCTGTGGATGGCCGCGCACTACCCAAGGTCGCGTATCACGGTGGTATCGAACTCGAAAACTCAAAAGGCGTACATCGACCAGCAAGCTATAGCTCGCGGTCTGCGTAATCTTGAAGTCATTACTTGTGATGCGAACGCGCTGGAATTTCCACCAACCGAAAAATTCGATCGCGTCGTCTCAGTCGAAATGTTCGAGCACATGCGCAACTACCAGACGCTACTTGCCCGAATCGCATCCTGGATGAACCCGGGCGCGACGCTCTTTGTTCACATTTTTACTCACCATCGCTACACCTACACTTTCGAAATCCGAGACGAATCGGATTGGATGGCACGCTACTTCTTCACAGGCGGCATCATGCCGAGCGATGATCTACTGCACTATTTTCAGCGCGATCTTCGCTTGCGAGAGCACTGGCAGGTCGATGGCCGCCACTACCAGTTGACCTCTGAAGCGTGGCTCGCGAACATGGATTCCCATCGCGATACCCTGATGCCAGTGCTGGCCCAAGCCTACGGTTCGGACCAAGCAACGAAATGGTGGGTCTACTGGCGTGTGTTCTTCATGTCGTGTGCCGAATTGTTCGGCTATCGAGGAGGCCGCGAATGGATCGTTTCACATTATCTCTTCGAGAAGCCCTGACGCGACATCTGGCGCAGGGCCTCGTCGCCCTACTCGTCGGTGCGTTGACGATCGGACAGTCGGTATCGGCTGCCACAACGGAACGCGGCGAGCTCTATCTCCGATTTAAGAGCGCCTTTGAAGCCGGTGATTGGGCCAGCGCTGAGGAGCGTGCTACGGCGTTGCTTCGTTTAATCGAATCTAGCGAGAACGTCGCGGCGCGTGAGCTCGTCAATCCGTTAACGAACTTAGGAACCGTGGCGTTTCGACGCGGCAACTTCGATGTCGCGATTGGTCACTATCAGCGTGCCATCGCATTAATCGACGGCGAGCGCGCTGGCGCAGATGGTTTGCTGATCCGTCCCTTACACGGTCTTGGCGAATCGCTGCTAGCCAAAGGGATGGCGAGTGAAGCAGTAGCGCCACTGAAGAGGGCAGTGGATCTTTCCCGTAACGTCGATGGGCTTTTCAATCCGAATCAGATTGATATCGTCGATGCGCTGATCGAGGCCTATGTCGCAACCGGTCAACTCACTGACGCGGAGCGCGAGCATCAATACGCCTTTCGAGTCGCAGAGACCTCGTTTGGTAAAAACGATCTACGATTGCTCGACCCACTTGATCGCTATGCGCGCTGGTTTGAGTCGATCGGCCGATATTCAACGGCTAGAGGATTGCATGCGCGCGCGTTGCAGATGGCAGAGCGACAATCGACAGATAAGCCCATCGTTGGCGTAGCTGCGCTACGCGGTCTCGCACGCACCTGGCTACTCGAGGGTATCTACGGACCCGAAGTCGAGCCAGAGACCACGATTCGCGAGGCAAACGAGGCGAGCGGCCCGTTTATTTCTTCAGCGGGCGCAGGTCGTCTGAATGCAGATGGTGAGCGCGCGCTCAGATTTGCGTTAAACATCATCACGGAGAGCAAGCCACGGGATAACAAGCTTTTTGCCGAGACCTTAGTGCAATTTGGCGATTGGTATTTAATCGCAGGCAGCACGCAACGCGCACACGCAAATTATCTCGACGCCGCAAAAGTGTTGGCTGAACTCGGTGAAGGCGCCGGTCTACCGCGTCTACTCGAGAGCCCTCGCCTGCTCGTGTACCGAGCACCTGCCGCATCGATCACCCGCTTCAAGCCTGAAGATCCGACTCAACATACCCTGCACGACCTCGAGTTTGCCCTTGATGTCGGCCCCGATGGAAAAGTGCTCGATGCGAAAGTGATCAGTTCGACCGCACCGGAGGCCACGACCCGTGCGGCACTACTCGCAGCACGCAAGGCGCGTTATGGCCCTCGAGTAGCCGGTAATGAGGTCGTCGCGACGAGCGGTGTGACGTTGCGCGAAAAAGTTTGGGTCCGAGCTGCGCAATCGAAGAACTAACCGATACGACGCGATACACGGATCGGCAGCGCCTCGATCACTACCGCGGCGCTCGCTGCAGCTTCTGGCACGGCCTGCAGAGTACGGCCGGCGGATAGCTCTTTGACGAGTGGTAAGGCTCCGACCTGGGTCAAGAACTTGGCAGCGGCATCTCGCTTAGCGGCTAACGTCGCGGACTCAATGGACTCGGACGAACCGAATCCGTCCGCCATTGCCGTGCCATAGCCGGTCAGGGTTAATGAATCGTATCGCTCACCATTTGGCGTTCTGACATCGATTCGATAACGAATACTGACTGCCACGTATTCGCCGCCTGTCTCCTGTGCCGTCGCGAATGAGTACTGCTCGATCTTCGGCTCGAAAACGGCTTGAAGGTTCGTAACTGCTCGCGCGGCATCTAGATCGGCGAATTCCTGAACGTCGCCGAAGATAGACGAGAACATCGTCCTTGCAAGACGCTGTTGACCTGCGCCGAGCACCACCTCCCAGGTGACGCCATTGCGCGTTTCGGAATGCACGAATGATTTTTGCTCTGCCGTCAGCAGTAAACCCACCTTTGCGGGAATCGGCTCAATGAGTGCTTTGGGCAACACCGGCTCAGGAGTAATGAGGATGCCACCACAACCGGCGAGCAATAACACTGATGACGCAACCAACCTCTGACTTAGCTGCCACCAACACATGTCGTGACGCCTCCGATGACCATGGTCATACCACAGGTTTTGACATTGGTGAGCCCGACGAAAGTACCATCGTTACGCTCACACATAGCCCGCATTAGGGCCGAGAAACGAATATTTGTAAACGGGGTCATACCTGGCGCCTCCGGGAACCCCACCGCATGAATGCGGACACGGCGTCGTCCCGTATCGTCTGGCCGATTAATCCGATCAACGGCATCGAGTGCCCCTTGAATCGTTTCCCCCGTAAACTCATCGCCTAACACATAAATACTAATCCGCTTATCCGCTGACCAATAGTTTTTGATGGCAAGTTCGATGCCGTCAGCTGGATTAGAATCGCTAAACGCACGCCAATTTCGCATTCTCTGAACGATATCGGCACGCAAATTGTTTGAGTCGGTCAGCCAACGCCCACGCGTTCCTGAAAATAACTCTCGCCCATTATCATCGACGATCTGCAGACCCTTGAGTCGCGGGTAGATGTCGAGAATCTCGCGCATGACTTCCATCGCGGTTTCCCAATGCCCACCCTGCATGCTGCCCGATGTATCGATCAGAAAGATGACGTAATCACTATCAACTGGAATTCCGCCGACCGCCTGCGTATTCACTTTGCGACGCGCCTGAGACATCTGAATCAAACGCTGGTTTTCCGCCTGCAGATCCTGAAATGCAGAAAGCAACTCATTCTCAACGATATTGCTAACCGCTGCATCTTGGCGAGACGTGTCGTACTGCCCTCGCAAACTCGACATCTCACCTGCCGCTCGCGCGAGATTGAGGCGCTCCTTTTGCAATAGGTCGACACGACCACGTAGTTCACGCTCGAGGCGCTCAGAATCGCCGCGAATGACAAAAAGCTCTTCTTGAAGCTTCTTCAGTTGCTGCGATAAATCGTTCCGAGATTTCTCAATGACTAGCGGCTGACCGAACTCCGATAAGACCAAAAGCAGGATGATTGCACCGAAGCCACAGCAAATGACGTCCAGAAAGGACAAGCTGAAAATTTCGGTATCGCGCTGCTTACGTTTCATTGAAAGTCGTCAAGGCCAATCCGGCGATGGCATCACAAAAGCACCTTTCGTTTGGCGCGCAAGCCCCCAAAACCGATGTGGCGCAGGTACATCGCCTTTCATCGGCAATAGGATCACATCAATGGGTACATTACGATTGATACCCCGGATCGCTTCGTCGAATAGTTTCGCCCGGCCCGCAGCATCGACATATCGGCGTAACGCAGGCGGCGTCGCGCCCTGCGTCGGCAAACCGTCAGTCACCAAAACGATTTGATCGGGCGGTATCCGCATCGATCGCGTTGCTTGCAGTGCATTAATTAAGCTCGTTCCTCCAACGGGCGCTAGCTGGCCAAGCGATGACAACATCTTTTCTCGTAGCGAGTCGTCATTACCGGAGAGCCACTCACCGTCAGTGCCATTCAACAGTGGCTCGATGCTGGTGTTAAATACATAAAATTGAAATTGGGAAGAAGCGGGAATCTCGGAGATCAACCAAGCTCCGATATCACCGGCTCGGCGCCATTTAGGTGCAGCTGTTTGGGTCGCAGCAGCAGAATTTCTCAAACGAAGGATATTCACCAAGTCGTCATCGAGCATGCTGGATGACCGATCGAATAGCACCAGAATACGCTTCCCTTTGAGTGTGAGCCCGGTGATATAGCGACGACTTGCCAAAGACTTACCCGCGCCAGCGCGCTCAGCGCGTGGAGTTTCGACTTTTGCACTGGCCTCGAGACGACGCGCGCTTTCTTCGAGCGCTTTGACATCCGCCTTCAGCTTCTCGATACGCTCGCGCTTGGCAAGCGTCGTTGAATCATAAATAAAACTCTCTTCACGCTTACGCTGTAGTTCCTCAATGAGCTGAGTGGCACGCGATGTCGCGGAAACGGTCTCATCCTCAGTTCTTTGCAGCGAGTTCCTCAACTCGACCAAATTGCGCGCTCCGCGGATCACTTCATCTTCCAGCCGTGACACTTCGGCAGCGAGATCCTCTGCTTTGCGAGTACGCTCGATCCCGCTTTGCGCACTGATAATGGTGTAGAAAAGAATCACGGCGCCAAAGCCGCAGCAAATGACGTCTAAAAACGAGAGGCTGAAAACTTCAACGCGCCGACGCGCCATCGCCCGTCTCAATTGCCAATAAGGTCAACTCGATGCCAGGATCACCGAGACGAATTCGATCGCCCGCAAACACTTCGGCACGCCCCGCTACCCTTTCATCGTTAAGCCAGGTGCCATGACGGCTGTGATCAATCAACCAAGTAGTCTTCGCCTCATTGCGTAACGAGCAATGCCAGCGAGAGACGCCTGCCAACCCTTCGGAAAGGGCAATGCCACCAGAGCCGACAGCACGACCGATCTCGAGCGTCGTCCCAATATGTAGGGGTTTCGTCTCTGTATTCCAAATCAGATGTGTCGGACGTGAGCGTGGCGAGCTCATCTTGGCGAACTCGACAATCTGCGGCTCGATCACTGGCGATGAGCGAGAATAGCCTCGCAATAACAGCACCTCGTCCTGACTATCAACGCGAGCCGATTGTCGGGAAGCGGCGATCGCAAGTTGATCAACATCAAATGCGACCACGCGGCAGCCGCGAAACTCCGCCAGCATTTCGAGAAAACCGGGCAATTGCAGATCACTCGCCGTGACGAGCAAATCGACTCGCGATGCCGCCGGTCTTAGCTGGTGCAACATGCCGGACAGATCTCGATAAATCGGCGCTGCAGCGACAGCAAACTGATCGCGTGTCAGCGTGACACTGCAGTCACCTCGAGAGGTCGGCAACGTCACGATCGCAGAGCCTTGTTCCGTGGCGCACTGGGCGGCGCTTAAGAGCAGATCCGATAGACGTCGCTCGGAATCACGATCGTGCAAAGGATCAAAACGATGCGCAAGCACCATCGATTCGGCGATGAGGTCTTTCCATGCTCGCCGTAACGCACGACGACCTGCCCTATCGCGATTCAATAGCGCTTGTCGGCGTACTGTATCTTCCGTCGTGACAACACGAGCGACGGCACTACCCTCTTCCTCCAACTCAACGAACAGTGCCGTGCCGTCAAGGCCGATCGCCATGCTGGCGAACGCCGCAGCATCATGAAACGCCTGAACCGATAGACCCTGCTGTTGTAATCGCTTGAGCATAGCGGAGATCGAAGCGACCTCAGCACCGATAGGTACGACCGTATGACAGGCGGTGCCGCCACTAGCGAGCGACTCGAACGAGGTCTCGACGCGCTTACCATCGATCGCGACGATCGTATGCTCGGTACTGAGATAGGCGCCGATCATCGTCACATGCGAACTTGCAAGTTACGAATGATTTTTTCATCGAGCCACGTTTCGGTATCGAGAACGCGACGCTCTTGTACACGCTGCAACTGTTGCATCAAGAACATCAGCAGAATCGACAGCACCAACGCAATGAGCGTTGAGTTGAATGCAACACCAAGACCCTCAGTTACCCCTGAAATGTCGCCGGTAACGGCCTTGTGTGCTTGTGAGAGCGCATCACCGATACCACGTACGGTGCCAATAAAGCCGATCGCTGGAATCGCCCAAGCAATGTAACGCAAGAGGGCAAGATCGGAGTCGAGTCTTTCGGCTTCGGATTGGCAGATACCGTGAGCTACAGTGGAGGCGTCTTGCACATTTCGAGTCGCGCCGAATCGCGCCAACGCAGCCATGAGCGCGCGCGGAACCAGTGTCTCACGATCTTCCGCAGGCAAAGATTCCAATTGACGAGTGTACTCTCGGGTGTCTTCTGGAAGGATCCGCGTGCCTTCCGGTAACCGCAGCACTTCGGCACGCAAGACCCGCGATTCTCGCTGTTGTACGACCGCTTTATATCCGATGATCGCAAGCGCCCACAGCATCAAGATGATTTCAGCCTCTTGCTCATAATCTTTGATGATGACGTAGAAAGAGCGCTCTGCGACATAATTAGGATCGACCGCCATCTGCTCCCGATCAGCCCGTAAGGTCGCTTCGGCAACGGGCCGTATGTGCAAGACATAAGCCGCATGTACGAAGACGGTGACGATCAATAGCGCCACAACGGTAAAGAGAAATTCATTCGGCAGTTTCTTGTTCATATGTCGACCGGTAGGCTGATATTGTTATCGGCGGAGTCGCGATATTCGGGCGACTCTTCATCGGAGATCTTGGGTTGCGGCGCACGCCTCTCCGTTGGTTCGGCCTCGTTGGTCTCCACCGTCTGTGCGAGCGCTCGCAACATCATGACGGACGCCAACCAGCAAACCACAGCGCTCATTGCCGTCAGCCAAATCAAACGCCATGTTCGGCTCTGACTACTCTGCATATCGTGCTACCCGAAAGCCGATTGTCTGTGATGCACCGTCAGCACCTTCGCGCCATGCGAGACGCAGGTCACTGTAGTTCGCGCTGCGCCAAGAACTTCCCTTGATGACTCGTCTTGCTGAATCGGCGGGTCCAAGCGGATCTTGACCGCCGCCGTTCGCATCGAATGAGCTGTAGGCATCGTGAACCCATTCGGAGACGTTGCCGGTCATATCGAATAACCCCAGCGCGTTTGCTGCGAATTTAGCGGGTGGTGCTGCGACGGGATAATCATCCTGCCAGCTATCGAGCACACTCGCCATCTCAGCTACTGCCTCCATGCCAGCGAGATTCGCAATACCGCTCGGTGGGGGCAAGTCGTTACCCCATTCGTATCGACGTAAGGGAGCGTTGTCCCCTGCAAACCGAGCGGCAAACTCCCATTCCGCCTCCGTGGGTAAGCGAAAGCCCGTCGTCACGGGAATACGCAGTACCCACTTCCCGCTTTTCTTTTCATAAGCGAGCGGCAATCCCTCTTGTTCGGATAGCCAATTGCAGTACTCGACGGCGTCGGCCCAGGTCACCGACGTAACGGGCAACGCATCGAGATCCAGCGTTCGTTTTCCGATGAAGCCGGAGGCATGCGCGGGCCTGAAGCGGCGGAACTCCGCATTCGTGACCTCGCGGGTTCCGAGATAGAAGGCTCGCGTGAGCTCCACACGACGCGAAAACTCATTGGCACGCCGTCCCTGCTCACGACGCTCGCTACCGAGAGTCGCTTTCCCCGTAGGCATCAGTCGTAACAGCGCTCCAGTCGAGGAGCGCAGTGCCGCTGCCGGTGGCTGCCAATCGGCACTTCGTCCGACAGGAACTAATCGATAGTCGAGACGACGCGCCTCGCCATTCGATAGGTCTACTCGTAGCGACTGAGACTGCATGCCACTGGCACGTAACTCGAGGCGATGCTCTCGAGCAGGAAGCTTGAGAGTCAAAGGTGCACGTCCCAGACTCTTTGAGCCATCGAATATCTCGACTTCGCTGGGCTCACCCTGCAGAGATAGCTCGACCAAAATGGCTTTGAGAGAAGGCGCCCAATCGAGCTTTGCCGATGATTCGGCGAAAATCTGACGGGTCACCGGCTCGTATCCTTGCAATACAGCCAGCAGCTCATGTTCGACGCCCGGAGCCAACTCCACTTGCAAGGGCGTCTTACCACGATAAACGCCACCCACGGTCACATCGGCGCCCGAAGGCGTTGAGCGGATTCTCACGACGGCATCAGGCGCACCGAATTTAATTGGCCCAAGACGCAGTGTTTCACCTGCTTTGACAAGCACTACGCTGCGCCAAGGCTTCACATTGGGCGCGGTGATCTCAAGGCGATGCACACCAGCCGGCAGATCTAAGTCTGACGGTAGAGAGACAGACTCGCTTTCATTGAGTCGCAAGCTCGCATCCGTACGATCGGTAACGATCTCGATCTTTCCCCATGATGACTGGAGATCGGCAGTCAATAATTGTCTTTTGCCGAGCCCCTCAATCTCGATTGGCTGAACAAAATCGAGATGTCGATCCGCTTTGAGTAGCAAAGTTTTGTTACCCGCCGGCAGCTTCAGCTCCCCGGGCACCGAACCCACTTCAACGCCATCGACGTAGGCGACAGCCTTAACT